>Ga0310040_1000177_pt1 | contig 74044 bp, 39 predicted proteins | sample EPASupsiteHSE623_FD_200237 | JGI IMG/M metagenome (GOLD analysis project Ga0310040, IMG submission 200237) | Bioremediated contaminated groundwater from EPA Superfund site, New Mexico - Sample HSE6-23 (v2) (version 2) | ecosystem: Environmental > Aquatic > Deep subsurface > Groundwater >...
GTTTACGATTGTAAGAGCATCGGCGATAGCGATCTCTTTGTCCTGAGAGAGCTGAATGCCGGAGATATCCGGATTGAAGGCGCCCTGGTCCCGGCCGGGTTCGACGCCTGCGGGTTAGCCAGGAGCAAGGAAACAACCCTTTCGGTGTCGCAGCCGGAGTCAATCTTTTATGACAATGAAGCATCATATTTGTATACCGACACTAAATTTAACTCCAAGGGCGACATTATCGGAAAAACCAGCCGGACGCTGTCCGGGGATGCTTATTTCAGCGGTAGTATTTCCCACGAAGGCTGGGAAGTAAGCAAGCTTGATGCGTTTTTCGGCGGCAAGGGAGGCTTCAGCGCGGCGGACGTAACTGAATTGGTTTCGGAGTCGGAGCAGTCCGCTAATGTTGAAAAGGCGCTCGGGTTCTTCTCCGATTACACCAAGGCAAGCGGCAGCCCGGTATCCGATTATGCCCCTGTATTCGCGGTAATACCGGCGGATAAGATTAAATCGGAATACGCTGATTTTCAAGCGGCGGTATATGATTACGATAGTGACGGCGTGAAAGAATTGTGCGTCAGAAGCGACGTCTATGATACTCCGGCCCGGTTGGCAGCGATTATTACGCATGAGGACGCGGAGACAAATAGAGGGATGAGTCATCTTGAGGCCCAGCAGGAGGAAATCAAGTTCGGCGCGTGGGGCACTGGCGGCAAGTATTATTCTACCGCCGAAGAAGCGGCGGACGCGCTGGCGGTCAATATGAGGGATACGATTGTATATTCTCCGGAAAAGGTGGCCGCGTCCGCGCCGGTTGCCGTCTCTCACGAAGGCTATGCCTCGACCGATCTCCGGGATATGGCTATTTTATATCAGGGTACGCCGTTAGTTATTAAGCCCGGGGACGCGGATTATCCTTACCAGGCTTTCGCAACATTAGCTGTCTATCGCGGCGATGCGCAGTTTGCCTGGGGTTCTGCTTTTACAGGGGTATCCTCAGATCACGTGAAGGTGGATAATTCGGACTTAGTACCTGCCGATTCCGTGAAAACAGCCTTAGCCGATAGATCCAGCTTGGTATTCGGCACCCTTGAAATCCCATCCAGTGAAAATGCAAAGGTGATCACCTACAGCGCCCAGGATTCAAAAGCAGACTTAAGCGGTTTGGCTTTAAGCCAGGATATAATCTTTGGCATTATAGAGAATGTCCCGGTAGAAAACATCAAGACAGCAGATCCGGTGTCCCGGATTAATCTTGCTTCAGCGGAATTAAATCTGCCGACATTGTTCGTATATGAAGATAATTTACAGGATGCGCGGTTCAAAGGTGTTTTTGAGATGGCGATCCCGGATACCTCTGAAAAAGAGCTTTGGGTAAGCAGTTCGGTATTGGATAATAGCGGTAAATTCGCCGCCGACTTAGAGCATGAACTCACGGAAAAGGACGCGTTCTTGCAGGGCACCTCCATTGATATGGCGCACCAGCAGGGTTTGGCCGCGGAGAACAGGTTTAACGGCTGGCTGAATGCCCGGTCGACTCTGGAAACTTATCTCCCCGCCGGCACGGCTGCCGTGGATTTAATGAGCGTAATATCCGATGAAAAAGGCAATATTGTTCCAGAGGCATTAGCAGATCAACTCAACGATTGGGGATATAAGGCAGAGGTTGAATATAATTCTATTTCAGAAAAAGGCGTATTTGATGCTGTTTCATACGGTGAAAAAGGCTGGCAGATCGAAGTAACCAGGACCGGCAGCTTAAATATTCCTTTAGGCGCTTCCGCCGGGGAATCGAACGGAAAGACATCCGCGGAATTCGCCGCCGCCGCGAGGATAGACTTGCCTAAAATCGTAGGTTGCTCTGAACAGGTCGTATCTCTTGACAGCGTAGCTAAAGGATACAGCCAACTTTACCAAGAGCTCTTGGATAGCGGGGTCATTACGAAAGAAGCAAAATTCATGGTTTATTCGGATTTCCGGGACGCGTATTTCAAATACACCCAGGAGCAAGCCAAGGCCGGTAATCCGATGTCTGAATCGCCCGAGATCAAGATGATCTGTATAGAAGGAAAGGATTACATAGAAATCCCCAAAATCGGCGCCAGCGTGGATACGAACGAACAAGAACCGCAGGCTTCCGAAGAATACCTTACTTATGTTTTTAAATACACGGAGGATTTCACTATTTATGATCTACCGGTGGAGAAAAAGGCCGTAACAGTGAATCCACCGTCCAACGGACACGAAGATATTAAACCTCCCGATAACGATAATCCCTCTACCGTTGATGGCTCAAGTTCTGAAAATAGCGGCGGAGATATCGGCAAGTTCGCCGTGGCAACCACTGACGGAAAAGGCGTAACGACGACCATCGGCTATTACGATACGGCTGAGAAAGCCCTGGAGAGTTCGAAAACCAACCTGGATTTAGGAGCTTCCAAGGTGGATGTGTACAGGACCTCAGATAACGGTTCAGTGCAGAAGTTATCCGTAACTCAGGACGGACAAATCTCCGGTTATACTGTGGTGTCCACAGTTACGGACAGCACGTCTTTATCGAGCCGTTCTACGACATCTTCCGGATTGTCAGTGAGTTCGTTTGGCAGTTCGTCATCGGGCAAGAGCGGTTGGAGCAGTATTTCAACCGGGGATGATCTGGCTGATCAGGCCAGGGGAATAGGGAACTACGCTTCTTACGAAGGTTACACGCTGACCCAGCTTAACGATCTGTTCTCCGGGTATGAAGGTTCAGTTAGCTACATCACTGCCGGTTCGGAAGATTATCCGGAAGCCGCTTTTACCTTAGCCGCAACCTTTGATAAGATAAGCACTCAGTATCTGCTTGATAGCAGCCGCGAGTTCAGCTTGAATACAGAACCTTTGCTGGATAACGATTTAATTTCCACAAATACCTATTGGGGAACACTTGAAACCGTTCCCGCCGCTGGTAATTTTGACGCCTCCTTTTACAAAATAGACTTGGATACGACCGCTGCCGGTGCGGATTTATTCTCAGGTGTCTTAGAAACTATTCCTGCCAAGGAGATAACGATTTGGGACCAGAACGCGCAGACGGCAGGAAGGTTCGCTTATTATAACGGAGGACTTGAGAGTGCTTTAACCCTAACCGCGTTAGCGGCCTCTAATTCTATGGAGCCTGTGATAGCCGTGATAGATAATACCCGGCTTCCGGAAGAATACCGGGAATTTACCGCGGCGATGTACGATATAAACAACGATCAGAAACTTGAATTAGTGATTATCAATGATACGCTGGATAACATCGATAAATTAGCCAGGACCTGGGTGCATGAACAAACTGAGTCGAGCGGGAATAACCATCTTGACGCGCAATATCAGGAGATCAAGTTCGCTGTCTGGAACAGCTTCGGGAAGTATTACCCTACAGCGGAAGAGGCGGTAGCCGCATTGGCAATTGAGGCAAAAGACGAAAAGAACGCGGATTCCGCTAAGGCCGCTGAAATGATCGGCTCCTTAAGCGCTGTCCTGGAAGACGTAGTCGTAAACGACGGATCATCCGACCGCCTGCGGGTGGATGGTTTCTATGCCCTGACCCAGTACGACAATAATTTTGAGCATCCGGAGGGATATAAATCGGTTTCCCAGGAGATTATGAAAGATAAGAGTTTCCTTGAATTGGCCGATAAATTAACTACCATCCCCGGGGATAAAGTTCTGGGTGATGGGACAAAAAGAGGCCCGGAATTTTTCTTTACAACAACTAATAGCCTGTCGGAGATATTATACAATAATTATAACAATGCTAATGGTCTTTATAAAGAAGATACCCGGCCTGTAGCGTTGTTCGTTCTCCCTTTATGGGATGGTAACGGATATTTTAATAAACAAGGAGACCGGTATCTTTTGTCGAAGATAGATAAAAGCGATTTGTATGAGAAGGCTTCCGTTAAGCAGGATGATTTTGCCGGGATTACAAAAAAGGACGGAACGCGTGATACCCTGGGACTTTATAATATCTTGAAGGGGAATGATTATATAAATGAGGATGGCACCATTACAGCTGACTTTAGAGGGTTAACGGAGGGATTTAAAAACTCCTTTTCAGACCGATACGATGCGAAGTCCATAGAGAAGATCGCCGATGTCTTGACAAGTCATTTAATAACCAATGATATGGATAAGCTCTGGTCGGATTTGGAGGAAAAAGGCTATTTAGTTGAGATAGGAAGTATGAAAAGGAGCGACTTGCGGTCTGTAACGTTAGCCGATACTGATATCTTGTGGGATAAGCTTATTGATACAGGGTATATTAAAGAAGACGGCAGGCTGACTAATAAGTTTGCGGGTTTGACCCAAGAGTTTAAACAGGATATGGGAATCTATAATCAAAAAACCCAAGAACAGATAGCGCTCGAATTGTCATGGAGTCAGAATGGATTTATTACAGACAAATTCCAGGGATTAACTTCGGTTTTTAAAGAGGATATGAAAGAGTACGACGACAATGCATTGAAAGCCGCGAGCGATGTTTTACAGATATTTGCTGATCAAGGGAAGGCGATGGGAGAATATAGAACCATGGCTTATGTCGTGGGACATGATACGGCTTTTTATGATGCCATAAAATTAGCCGGAGAAAACAAGACAATAGACCTTTTGAGCATAAACGGTCATGGAAAGCCAACCGCGTTATTCTTTTGGAACCAATGTAATCCTAACGAATGCTTGGATGTGAGCGATGCAGCACATACTCAGGTAGATAATCTCAATGTTTATTTATCCGATAAGGTTTCAATTCATCTGGAATCGTGTTCAGTGGGGGCCGATAATGGCAGTTTAGATAATGTCGTTGATACGGTATATTCTCTTTTCCCGGAAGCCGGCCATGTGTTTGGAGCTGATAGACCCGCGGGGTCGAGATATTTTGAATTCACCAGAAATGAAGGCAATGTGCCTATGATGAGCAATGTTGTGTATAGAGCCGCCGATACATACGACCCGGCAGCAAAATCAATCGTAACTGTGGTCTCCTGCGACGGTTGGACGGCAGAGCAGGTAAGCAGTTTTATCGAGGCCAGGAAAGCCGAAGGCAAGACCAGCCTGCCGAGCGAGAAGCAGCAGGAAGCGGTAACTACCGTTGCGCAGAACGAAGTGGCGCCGGCATATGCGGCTTTGGTTGGAAAAGAATTCAATTTGGATTTGAGCAAAGTGCAGATAGTCACCGGCACTAAGCTGGAGGATTTCACGGCCTGTATGTACGACGGTTTCCTCTGGATCAACAACGCTGTCTTCGATGATACCGGTTTACTCTCCGACGTGCTTTACCACGAACAGGCGGAGAAGGATGTCATCGCCGCCGATCCAACGATTTCCCTCCAGGACTCCCACCAGCAGGCAGAAAATGAAGAAATAAAATTCGAGTTGAGCGATATTTTCGGCGTAGAAAAAGTATCCGCCGCTGAAACCGCAGATCAGGATGGGTTTAATTCTTTGGTCAACGATATAAAGGATATGGGGTTGACGGAATTCAAGGCCGCGGTATCGGAACTATCCTGTTTGTTGGGAGAAGAAACACCGGCAAATTCTTTTGCAAAAGACCCATTTTACTTTACCGCTGCCGTGAAGAATATTTATGGATATGACAGGCAAACAAATGAAACGCCGGAGTCGATCATAACGAATTTGATGGGTTTATTCGGAAAAGATATTGTCGTAAGCGCTTTTGAAGAGCATCCGTTTAAATTATCAGCGGTTATCTGCGATATTGAGAACAGTGGGGCAAAAGGCTATTCGGAATTCAAGACGATCGTTGAAGGATTATCAAATGAGGGGATCTTCGGCGCGGAAAAGGTCAAAGAGGCATTTAAAAAAGACCCGGCGGGTGTTCTTTCCGCCGTTCAGGGGGTTAAGTCCTTGGGCGGGATCTCCAACCTGCGCCTGATGGTAGACGGGATGTCCGGCATATTCGGCGGCCGGGCAGTGATAGCGGAAGCATTTTGCAATACCCCCGAAAGGTTTATCGCGGCGATGATCCGCATCAAGCCGGCGGGTATCGATAATCTCAAGACAGCCGTGGAGGCTTTATCCGGGTTGATGGGGAAGGATAATGTGATCAAGGCTTTCACCGGAGCATCCTATAGCCTTACTGTAGGAGCGTATGGTAATTCAGCTAACCTGAAAGATACTGCTGCTTGTAAAAACGCTCTGCAGACACTTCAAACATTGTTTGGAGAAGAAAGAGTTAACGGCGTCTTTTTGAGCTCTCCTATCAGCCTTATTCAAACCCTGGTAAAATTCAAATCCATGGAATACAGCGCGTTCTTAGAAGGATATACAAAATTGTCCGTCTTGGCCGGCATGGGAAATCTGTATGCTTCGTTTGAGAAAGATCCGCTGGGGACAATCGGCTCATGCAACTTGGTCAGTAAAATAGGGCTGAAAGATTTTGACCGTGTCGTGGATTGGTTCGGAAAAGATAAAGTATCGGCTGCTTTTAAGAATAATCCGTCCGGGTTCAACTCATTCTTCAAGACCGTTTCCATAATGGGTACAGAGGATTTTATCGGAATGTTGGATGACTTTTCCGGGAACTATGGCAAAGATAAAGTATCCGCGCTGCTGATAAAAGACAGCGGATTTATGCATTTAGGACGGTTTGTGAGCGATGGAAAATATAAAGATATTACGGTGGAGCGTCTTGAAGATATCTTTACGGCGCGGCTTACCTCCACTCCGGACGACCGTCCGCTGGCCGTGTTGATCTTCCCGGAAGCAGATTATAACCATGCCTTTGATGAGTTCGGAGAATATTGTTATATTACCGGGAAGTACCGGGTAATGTATTATGAAGCCGATAATGAAGCGGACATGCTGAATGATATTCAGGAAGCCGTCAAAGACGAGCAAGCCGGTATGCTATTCCTTGCCGGGCACGGAAGTCAGTATTCAACGCATTTCGGGGAAGAGACGGAAGAAACTTCCCGGTTGGATTTGGCAGACGAGTCACAGTTGAACGTGATTAAGAACAGCATAGCGGAAGACGGCACTATCATACTAATGAGTTGTTCCACAGGCAAGGGCAAGGGATATCAGGAGAACATCGCGAATATGCTTTGTCGTTCTTTTGAGCGAGAAGTATTCGCTCCTACCAATCCCTCCGATATCAGAAAAGTATTTTACGAGGGAGAAGGAAAAGGGATGAGGGTAACGGATGTTACTTATACTTATCCGGAAAGCGCCGCAGATACCGCTTATCATGCCGTACCCGCCTTAAAAGCCGAGACGGCGACGAACGGTACATTCAGTTCATTCGACGGTTATTCCGAAGAAATAGCGGAGACATTCTACAACGGGAGTTGGTGGAAGGACGGCGATATTATTGAAGTGTCGTCCGATTCTTCGCTGGCGCAGAATATTGAAAAGGCCTATCAGCTGCGTCAAGACTATTACGCGTCCAAGGGAGGAGAGGCTTATAATGAAAAATGGACGATTAAATCAGTAAGCAAAGGCGCGCTTGACGAACGCGCTCCGTCCGGGTACAAAGAATTTCACGGCCTGGAGTATCAGCGGAGCGATCTTCCCGCCGGCAGCGCCGCGCAGTCGGAACTGCTGGTGCGCAGCGATATTCTCGAGAATCCGGCGGCCTTAGCCAGGATCATGGTGCATGAGGATATCGAAGCGGCGCAGAATCATACTGCCGCGCAGACGGAGGACTTAAGGTTCGCCGCCTGGCAGTTGACCGGGAAATATTATTCGGATAAAGACGGCGTGGAGATCCTGCGGGAAATAGGTTCGGAGAACGCGAAAACAGTATTGTCAGGCTCAAACGAACAAGCCACGCTTGATTATCTTGAAGAGATGATGAAAGATGAAGCCCCGGACTTTGTCCAATTCAACAGCCAATCCGAAAAAGAATACAATTTTGACGGTAACGGCAACAAAATCAAGCTGGTAGCCGGTAATGAGTTCATCGTGCGCGATTCCGAGAGTAATCTTCCCACCGCGCTGGTTATTCACGGCCCGGCAGATAAGTCCGGCAACAGTATGTGTCATTATTTCCCGGTTGATTACGCGTCCCTGACCATTAAAAACGAAGATAGATACGATATTCAGCTGAACCAGGAAGTGTTCGGGCTCGGGAAGGTTGAGAACGGGGAGCGTTCTTTTACTATATCTCTGGATGGGGCCAAAGATATCACCGCTTCCAGGATTTTAGTGGTCGGGATAGAAACCGTATCCGCGGATGATAAAGACTACGCGGTGTTTCAAAAGGCCTGTGATGAGACGAGAGGGAAAATATATTGCGATGACGGCGAGTCGAAGATGGTGGTGGACGGCAAGCTTTGCGATGTGTTGGAATGCAACGGCATAAGCTGTTCCCTCGCCTGCGACGCTTCTTCTTCATGCGATTGCGCCAGCGCGCAGTCAAAGATAACGGTTACCTTGTTCGATGATAAAGGCAAGAGCGTTACCGGCAAGATCGCGGACTTGGAAGCGGCCCGCGGAGAGAGCGGTAAAAAAGGCTACTGCCTGTTGACGGTTCCCCTTGATTCGCTCGTCAATACGCCGGGCGCGGATTTGAAAAACATCACTTCCATCAAAGTGGATTTCGACGCCGATGTCAAAGTCCAGCCATATAAAGTGTCCCGTATCGGCGACGCGATGTTCGCCGGGGCCGGCAAGCCGGATGTGGAGAAAGTGAGCTCGGAAGTAGTCCAGTCCTGCCTGGACGCTACCGATAAGCTGTTGAACAATAACGGACAGTTCTGGACGACCAATTTCGTGTATTCTTCCGATAAGCAGGATCCCAATGTTTATCTTTATCGCAATCCCCTAAAGGTCTCCATTTTCTATACTTTGCCGGACAGCGAGTCCGGTGAAAAGGTGAATCTGAAAGAACTGCTGGGAACGAATTATGGAGTAACCGATATCTACGGACTGATCAAAAGCGCGAATGATAAGTTCAATGCCGGTTACGCCGATAATCAGAAGTTAAGGGAGATGTTAAGCAAAAACGATAAGATCAACGTTGACGCTGTGGCTAAAGCCATCGCCGCGGAATTAAAAGCCGGCAAAGACGTGATGCAGGCCTTTGAGTCCGATCCGTCTGTTTTTATCGGCCTGATGTGGAATTCCGAGAACGCGCAATTGATAAGTAAAGCCCTTGCCGGAACGGAAAAAGATAAAGGATTGGAGATCCTGACAGAGATCAGCAATGCTGATTTGCGGGACATCGTCAACGCGCTTAATAAGGATGCCGGCGGACGCAATGTCATGATCGAATGGCTAAATACTGCGGGAGAGGACAAGGTAAAAGGTTTTTTTGACAGGTATTATGGTCTTGATCTTGAGACCATGAAAGGGATATTCAACGGTTTGACAGCAGGACGCCGGGAGCTGTTCGTCAACCAATTGGTGGATACGTACCGTTTTCACGATTTTACCCACGGGTATACCCAGGAGCAATATAACCAGCTTTGCGCGGCGATGGATCCTGCGTATGTGGCGCGTGTCCTGGATCTGGACTATAACTATGAAATCGGTATGACTAACGGGGCCGGGATTATGACCAGCTATGCCAGCGCGGCATTGGCTCAAGGCAAGCCGGAGAGAGTTGCCGGTTTGTTGGGCGCTTTGTCTAATCAGGAAGATTGTATATATATTAATGGCAGGCATGAGCATCGGATTTACAAGGAATACTTATATGATACCTTGACTCCGGATGAGAGGAAGACAGTGGTATCGCTTATGCCGGACGCGGCGTCATTGCTGTATTTCATCAATTACCAGTCCAAGAGCGATAAATCCCTGGCCGAGGAGATCATAAACGCCGTTTCCAGTCAACGTATGCAGACCATCTTCGCGGGTGCAATAGAGAAAAAAGATTACGCCGGAGTGGCGGGTGTGTTATCGATAATGGATACTACGAAAGGGACCGGGTTTATAAAAGCGCTGAACGAAGAAAACCGCAGGAATGTATTTGCTAAAATGCCCGATGTCGCCCTGAGAAGTTATCTCACCGCGATACTCCCGGAATATAAGGTTTCCGGAAAAACCCCGCTGACCGTGTTCTCTACGCCGGACAATAAGCTGGTTATGGACAAGCAGGGGAATTTGGTCGGTAGTGTAATCGATGATTCCCGGATCATAAGAGACCCGAATAACGTTCCCATAGGTATTGTATTTCTTGATTCTGACAATCCGGATGGAACCAAGCAATATAATTATTTTACCATTGACTACGCCGGATTGACCATTACGAACGAGCAGGGGTATAAAGCCGATGTGCAGACAACTATGGGAACTCAACCTTTGGATATAAGCAAGGTGGATGGCGCAGGGACGGCAAACGGAGGTAAATTCACGGTGAATCTGTCTGTCCCTGTAAATATGTCCAAGGCCGGATACTTAAGCGTGGGCGTGGCGAAGATCTCGCAGGAAGACCTGGACGAATTGCGCACCTGGAATCCTATTCCGTTGAACCTGGTGGTATACCTGTCTGACGGAGAGAAGGAAGTCGCTTCTCAGGTGCACAGCGTGGATCCGACCCAGGACAGTGCATTGAGGATACCTATGTCGGAGTTCAATAACGGCGGGATAGATTTGAGCAAAGTTACCAGCGTCCGCGTAGAACATCGTTTAAGCCCGGATGACAATCAGTACAATCCTTGGCTCTTAGCGGCTATCAAACCTACCGGGATGTCTATTCACGGTGATATGACCATCCTTGACAGTAGTTCATTGCCGGAAGATGAGGCGGTACAGGGAATGATATCGGCAAAGATCTGCGAGATCGAATTTAAAGAAGGGACATCAGAAGGTTTTACATTTATTTTCTCCTCTGAACAGAAAGCTGCGTACGCGTTGATTTCCAATGTCTTATCTGTGGATTTCGCCAAGACGGCCCAGGATCACCGTATCAATCTCGATATGTCGGTAAAGGCGGAAGAAGTGGATACGTATCTGACCGATAAATACGGCACCATCGATATAGATCTGATCGCCGGTATAGAGGCAGGCGCGTTTTTGGATAAATATACCGAGTTCGCTGCCGTAAAGAGCTGCCTGCAGAACAAAGGAGTAGAGGCGGCTAAGGTATTGAAGACCGTGCAAGAGAGTATTCAGTCCGACCGGGAGTCGCTGGTTGAATTTGTTACTCCGTATATAAAGCAGGATCTGCAGAACCAGATCGACCACCTGCGCGCCGGTAATGAGCCGTTTAAGGTGGCTGTTTCCAATGTTTTCTCCGGGTCCACCATTTCGGTAAAAGAATCGGTGAATCTGCAATTCAGCCATATTCTGAATAAAGATACCCTGAAGATAACGCTCGCGGAAGAAGGTAAGTCAGCGGTGGAGATAAAGAAAGGGGAGTATAGCGTCAGCGAGGACGGCAGGCAGGTCGTGTTCAGCTATAAATTCGATTATGATAAGGCGTATAAACTGACGGTGACCGGCGCCAACGCCAGCGGCAAGAAAATGGAGCCCCACACGGTAAATTTCCGCACATTTTCTGATAAAATTCCCGCGGGGCTTACCTACACTACCGAAAAGAGTTTTCCGTACGAGAAATGGTTCGGCGCCAATAATCCGGACAAGAATCTCTGGTTCCACGTGAGTATCGGCGACCGGGATATGGGGAATGAACAGGGGCAGATCCTAAATTATCTGCGTTGGGACGTATTTGACCGGAGCAAGGCATTCAAGGAAACTGAGAATAACGGCTTGATTACTATGGAGGGGAAGGTCTCTTCGGAACGTTTGGGGGAGATCAACCTGAAAGTTACCGTGGCTAAAGAAGGCTGTCCGAATTCCAAGGAATTGTTCAAGGAGGCATTATTCAATCCGGAAGTCAAGGCGGTCATATATCAGGGGCATACGGGTTTAGGCGGGGGGTTCCGTTTTCCTGACGGGCGGGTCGATGACCAGCTGCCTTCGGATATGTACGATATGGCGCGTATGAAGCTGCAGGATAGAGACAAAGTGATTATGCTTTCGGCGTGCAGTTCAATGCATACATACAGCCAAAGCTGGACGCAGTGTTTCGGTAAGTACGCGTATCTTATCACGGCGTCTCAAATGACGAATTGCAATGAAATGCTCCCCCATCTGCAAATAAAAATGTTAACGCAGGGATACAGCTGGGATGAAATGAGACAGAAGACCAGAGAGATTATAGATGCGGCTAAAAACTCCGGCAGGAATAAGGATATAAATTATGCAATCGTTTATCCTGATGAAAGCGGATTGGATGATGTGCTGGACGCCGATAACGACGGTAAAGTGAATAAGCAAGACAGCGAATATAACCCGAAATCCAGCAATTACGTAAGGGAAACGTATCTTGGGGCGCGGGAACCGATTGAAGGCTACGATTTTACGGCCAGCACCGCTGATCTGCGGCATGCGGGAGTCGTGACGGCGTATTGGCTGAATGTTTACAGCGCTCCTTCGGAAAGGAATGAGCCGGTGTTGTTCTTGAGTAAAATGACCGGCCAGTTTACCGGGCAGGTGAATACCGCTTTTTCTGAAGTGGCGGATAATCAGATCTTGAGCATAGACAGCAGCAACAGCGATTGGTCCGTGGATATGGATACCAGTTATGCGCATCTGCCGATGGACGCGATGTCGGCGTTGATAATTTATTACGCTGTGCAGCAGCCCTCGGCCGGATGCTCTAAAACGCAGGCTTTACAGCATATGACCGCGTTCCTGGATACCTACGGCCAGATGGAAATGGCCCCGACGCTTTACAGTATGATCGGAGTTCCCGCTGATTTGGAACCGGCAACCGTGCTTGCCGCCAACAACGATAAGAAGTTACTGGAATATAACTGGGGTGAACCGGCTATCTCCCACGACGGCTGGAAAGAGGATACTATAGCGCGTTTTCTGGCGAAGTTTGATTCCAAGGCGGTTGTGGAAGATGGGAGTAAATACGCCGGCGTGTTCCGGGAGGCGGGAGAGTATTTGGAAGGAAAATATAACGTTGATTTTACCTGGAGTAGCGATACGGTGCAGATAAAGAACGTCGAGCACCGGTTAACATATCATTCAAGCGGAGAAACTACCTATAATGATTTTACCATGTTCTATGCCGAGAATAACGGGCAAAAGACTCTATACGCGCGTGACGGGGTGGTAACTGCCGGAGAAATCGTCCATGAATACCTGGAAGCGGAGCTTGGGTTTACCCATGAGCAGGCGCAGGAAGCGGAAAAAGAGTATCGGCAGGAAAACAGCAATACGGAATTCATCAATATTAATCCTAATGAGGGCGGCCTGACCTATAGCAGTGATATAGCCGCTCCTTATAATCAATGGGCCGATAAAGATACGCTGGCTATCCAGGATTCTTTAGAGATACTCCAGGACGGAGGCAGGTGGCACGAATATGAGAGTCGGATGAGCGCCGGTACGGTGGCGAATATATGGAATAACCTCGGGGTGAGCATCGAGCGCAGCTGGTTGGATGATAACCTGGCGAAGTCTTGTTTTGAGGCGGCTTTAAGCAAAGACGGGAATAACGCTATAGTCCGGAAGAATCTCGATTATGTGAACGCGGAAATTAACGGCGACAATCCTTACGTGGGTAAGACTGAGCAGGAATTGCTTGTCGCAGCTAAGGCCGTAGGCGTATCTAAAGGCATAGCCGGCGCCGTAATAAGCCCGGCACCCGGAGGGATTCTGGGAACGGATACGCAAACAGATAATGCTCAAATCCGGCTGGCCCAAGAATGGGATGAAGTCGCAAAGACTGTTTCCTACGAGGAAAGAAAAATGGCTTTACAGGCAGTTATTATGCAATGCGACGAGAATTTGAAGAATGACCCGGATGACACATATTTCTTAATGAATAAGGCAATAGCCTTGTACGATTTAAAAGGCCGCGATAATTTTAAGGAATCACTTGAGATTGATAACAGAGTTTTACAAATTGACGGGAATAATTATTACGCTTGGATAATGAAAGGAAAAACCATGGAATTCATGGGGACCGCAAAAGAAGCGGAAGATTGTTTTCAGCAGGCACTGCGTGTTGATCCAGGACTGCCGGAAGCATATCTATATCTTGCATCATATATGCCCGACCCTGTAGCGGGACTCGCGTATTGCGAAAAGGGTGAAAAGTTGATCGCGGAAGGGGACAATAATATCCGGATGTTGGCGTATTATATGAAAGGATTTATATTGTTTCAACTTAACCGCAAAGATGAAGCCATAGTGTTTATTGATAAAGCCATCGCTATTGATCCGGCAGTCCCTGAATTATGGGCTCAAAAAGGCAGCATATTCCTGTCGGAAAAGAAATACCGGGAAGCGGAGGAATGTTACACTACTGCCTTAGAGAAGAATCCTCTTGACGATGCATGGTATGGTCTTGGCTGCGTGTATCTTGAAAAAGGTCAATACGAGGTAGCTTTAGAGAAATTCGATACGGCGATAGACAACGGTTTCTTCTCTCCTAAGTTTCTGAACGCTAAGGCGTTTGCACTTTACCAGATGGATAGATATGCTGAGGCGGAGAAAGTTGTTGATGTCGGATTGGAACAGGATTCGGGATATTTTGATCTGCTGCATTTAAAAGGCAATATCCTACAGGTTGAAGGCAAGTATAAAGAATCCATAGCTTATTACGACAAATGTTTAAGCGAGGATAACTCGTCCGCCCAAGTATATTTGAATAAAGGATCGGCGTTAAGCCAAATGCAGCTTCGTGATGAGGCGATCGTTTGTTTTAACAAAGTAACGGAACTGCAGCCAGGCACTGAGCAGGCGCGGAAAGCGCAGGAAAGTAAAAACGAGATACTTTCTTCTTTGCCGTTAACTGATTACAGAGAGACTATTATAAGCTGCGGTAATGTAGGTCCAATAACGGCCTATGAAGATTCTGAGGGTAATTATTGGGTAGCGGTGAGCAAGCCCGGCGACCCCAAAAACTATTGGATTAATGCAGATACGATAACTGCCGGCGCCAGTGTCTCCGGCAGTCATATCGATAAAGTAAGCGTAAAAATATCATGCCTTGATAAGGAAACATCTATTTCAGCAAGCGAGTTTTATGATTATTCCTACGACGGCTGGAGCGCGGCAAAGATCGCTGATTTCATTACCGCTGCCCAAGCGGCCGGCAAGACCAGCCTGCCGAGCGAGAAGCAGCAGGAAGCGGTAACTACCATCGCGCAGAACGTGGTGGCTCCGGCCTACGCGGAGTTGATCGGGCAAGAATTCGACCTGGATTTAAGCAAAGTGCAGATAGTCACCGGCACGCCGCTGGAAGACTTTACGGCCTGTATGTACGACGGTTTTCTCTGGATCAACAACGCGGTGTTCGATGATTCAGCTTTGCTTGGCGACGTGCTTTACCACGAACAGGTGGAGAAGGATGTCATCGCCGCCGATCCAACGATTTCCCTCCAGGATTCCCACCAGCAGGCCGTTAGAGAAACGGATATTTTTGAAGGCCGTGCTCTTGTAAATAGCGGTAATATCCTCGAAGCGAAAACATTTTTGTCCTCGGGGACAGACGCTAAAACAGGGGTTGAGATCTTAAAACAGTCCGTTAATAAGGAAAATGTAAAAAAGATATTCGCCAGCCTCGATGAAAAAACACAGGTTTCATATCTGCACTATATGCTTGAGCCGGACCAGACTACTCAACTCGTAGTTTTCTCTTCCGATAATACGCTTGCTTTTGCCGGTTATCAGAATGACGGAAAAACGGCGACAGTGGCCGCGTTGAGAGACGTGGGCGTGGCGAAAAATACGGACAATCTTCCTGTAGCTCTTTTTCTTCCGGTAAATGAGGGCTATCCCGCTGAAGGATATTTGGTATACCCGATAGATTATTCCCTGATGTTGATAAGCAAAGACGACGCCGGGCTGGTCAAACCCCCGAAGGAAGGAATAACTGTCGAAGACGGCTGGACTATAAACCCCAAGAGCACATTGCCTCCGGACATCAGCGTGGAATACGCCGATCTTAAGACGTGGGGAGATAAACTCAAGGATATTCTTGAAGCCATACAAATGTATGAGTCCAAAGGAACTCCAAGTATGACCGTGGAAGCGCAGGGTTGGATATACGGTGGGTTGATCACCAGAATGGATGAGAGGACGGCGGCTTTCTTGTTCAATCCGGGTGAGCTTTTAGCGTGCCAAGATACCGCAAGCAAAACAATGGTTTATACACAGTTATCACAGGAAAGTGTTGAAAAAAGAGCTGACGTTCTGAAGGGCTGTACCGATGAACAAGCAATTAATATCCTGTCCGCCATCCCCGAGGCTGAAAGCGCGTATCTCGGCGCTTATTTTCTGCTGGCGCAGATATCCGCTGATGAAGACGCCGGGGAGAGAGTGGCGTTATGGCTCTCCAGGTTGCCTGCGGAAAAAGCGGCCAGGATACTTAAACAGGAGGATGCTTTGTCTCAAAACATCCCGGCAGGAGATACAATAATATCTGCCGTGCAGGTTTCAGATACCGGGAGAATGAGTAACGAAAACGGAGAGACCAGATATATGCACGTTGATCTGTCAGACCGGAATATCCTGTCTGACGATGTTCGTTCAATAAGGATAGCGGGATTATCCGCTTCCGTAGAAGGCGAAAAACTCACGGTGACTGTATGCGATGACAAAGGTACCGAGTTAAAGAAACAGTCTGTGGATCTTAAGAAAGGAGAGCAGGTATTAGATGTGGATATCTCTTCATTGTCCGGAGTGAAATCATTCTTGGGAGAAGTGGTTTTGGAACAATCCTCCAGCAATAAAGAGTCAGCGGTGCCGTATATTATAATCGGAGGCACCGGAACGTATGAATCAAAACTTGCGGATACCGGAGCCGTTCTTGTCAAATGCGCCGATGACCGGAAGGCAGGGGAGTTATTCGCGGCAGTCAATAACGAAGACCCCAAGTTGGCCGGGAAGATGCTGGGGGAAGCGCTGAGCAACGGGTATAATTCCGGCAAAGCGGTTGCGTTCTTAAAGATAATGGACGCGCAGAACGCCGCCGCGGTATTGGACGGCGCAGATAACAATTCCTCCGTTAACCTGCTTAAAGGATTGGATAAAGACAAAGCTTTGCGGGTTTTGACGAAAGTAGAACTTGAAAAACGTGTCGAGATCACCGGATCACTTAACCGGCAGGTGAACGGACAGAATCTGCTGCTTAATTGGTTGAATAACGCTGATCCGGCGGTCAGCGCCCTATTCATCGGGCAGTTTATTGTCGAGAGTAGACCGGAGATCGCGCAGGGGTTATTTGACGCCCTGTCTTTGAACAAACAAGGGGTTTTGCTGTCCGGGTTAGTGGATATGCGCGCAAATAAAGAAAAGGAAATCGATAACGTGGTCTCTAATTCACATAATTGGGACCTTTTAAGAAGACTGGACAACGAATCCACTCGTTTAGGTGATTTTATATACGACTTTGATCTCCAGAGATTGATCGGCATCGCTAATACTGCGGACGTTAAACAATTCGCGGCTTTGGCTAACGTGGTTAATCGAAATGAAGTAAAAGATTTAATTACTGATTATACCCGCACCGCATTATCTCAGGGTAAAAAGCAGAAAGTAGCCGATCTTTTAGGCTCGTCTTTGCCTGCAGAAGTTTGTATGAGTAATACTCCCGATCATACCCACAAGACCGGGCAGGAAGTTGTTTATGACATTTTAACGGCCCAGGAGAAAAGGACAGTGATGCCGTTGATAAATGACGCTGGAAAGATCGTAACTTTGCTTAATTATCAGGCTAAGAGCGATAAAGCCCTGGCAACGGATATCTCCAACGTCATATCCGTCCAGCGCTGGCAGACGCTGATCAACGCAGCCATAGAAAAGAAGGATTACGCGCCGATAGTAGAAGTATTATCCATAGTTGATTATTCCAAAAGCATTAGTTTATTAAAAGGCGTCAGCGAAGAGGAGCGCAAAACCATATTCGCTGCAATGTCCGATACCGTACTGGGGAATTATCTGAGCGCAATGCTGCCGGAATATAAGGTTTCCGGAAAAACCCCGCTGACCGTGTTCTCTACGCCGGACAATAAACTGGTGTTGGATAAGCAGGGTGTCGCGGCGGGCCGCGTAGAAGATAACGCGCGGATAGTAAAAAACACTGCCGGCGTGCCGCAGGGAATTCTTTTCCTTGATCCAGCCAATCCGGACGATACTAACCGATATGATTATTTTGTAATTGACTACTCTGGATTGACCATTGCGAACGAGCAGGGGTATAAAGCCGATGTGCAGACAACTATGGGAACTCAACCTTTGGATATAAGCAAGGTGGATGGCGCAGGGACGGCAAACGGAGGTAAATTCACGGTGAATCTGTCTGTTCCGGTGGATATGTCCAAAGCCGGATACTTAAGCGTGGGCGTGGCGAAGATCTCGCAGGAAGACCTGGGCGAATTGCGCACCTGGAATCCTATTCCGTTGAACCTGGTGGTATACCTGTCTGATGGAGAGAAGGAAGTCGCTTCTCAAATGCACGGCGTGGATCCGACCCAGGACAGTGCATTGAGGATACCTATGTCGGAGTTCAATAACGGCGGGATAGATTTGAGCAAAGTTACCAGCGTCCGCGTAGAACATTATTTAAACGGGAATGACCGGGATCATGAGTGGCTCTTTGCGGACATTAAACCTACCGGGATGTCTTTGCACGGAGATTTATCCATTCTCGACAGCAGTTTATTGCCTGAAGATGACGAAATGCGGGAGAAGATATCATCCGAAATAACCGAATTGGAGTTTAAGGAAGGTTCATCCGTTGAAATGGCTTTTCTATACTCTTCCCAAGAGAACGCGGTGTATAAGTTAACTCCTAATGTTTTGTCTATAGATCTTCCCGATACAGTCCAAGATCACCGTATCAATCTTGATATGTCGGTAAAGGCGGAAGAAGTGGATACGTATCTGACCGATAAATACGGCACCATCGATATAGATCTGATCGCCGGTATAGAGGCAGGCGCGTTTTTGGATAAATATACCGAGTTCGCTGCCGTAAAGAGCTGCCTGCAGAACAAAGGAGTAGAGGCGGCTAAGGTATTGAAGACCGTGCAAGAGAGTATTCAGTCCGACCGGGAGTCGCTGGTTGAATTTGTTACTCCGTATATAAAGCAGGATCTGCAGAACCAGATCGACCACCTGCGCGCCGGTAATGAGCCGTTTAAGGTGGCTGTTTCCAATGTTTTCTCCGGGTCCACCATTTCGGTAAAAGAATCGGTGAATCTGCAATTCAGCCATATTCTGAATAAAGATACCCTGAAGATAACGCTCGCGGAAGAAGGTAAGTCAGCGGTGGAGATAAAGAAAGGGGAGTATAGCGTCAGCGAGGACGGCAGGCAGGTCGTGTTCAGCTATAAATTCGATTATGATAAGGCGTATAAACTGACGGTGACCGGCGCCAACGCCAGCGGCAAGAAAATGGAGCCCCACACGGTAAATTTCCGCACATTTTCTGATAAAATTCCCGCGGGGCTTACCTACACTACCGAAAAGAGTTTTCCGTACGAGAAATGGTTCGGCGCCAATAATCCGGACAAGAATCTCTGGTTCCACGTGAGTATCGGCGACCGGGATATGGGGAATGAACAGGGGCAGATCCTAAATTATCTGCGTTGGGACGTATTTGACCGGAGCAAGGCATTCAAGGAAACTGAGAATAACGGCTTGATTACTATGGAGGGGAAGGTCTCTTCGGAACGTTTGGGGGAGATCAACCTGAAAGTTACCGTGGCTAAAGAAGGCTGTCCGAATTCCAAGGAATTGTTCAAGGAGGCATTATTCAATCCGGAAGTCAAGGCGGTCATATATCAGGGGCATACGGGTTTAGGCGGGGGGTTCCGTTTTCCTGACGGGCGGGTCGATGACCAGCTGCCTTCGGATATGTACGATATGGCGCGTATGAAGCTGCAGGATAGAGACAAAGTGATTATGCTTTCGGCGTGCAGTTCAATGCATACATACAGCCAAAGCTGGACGCAGTGTTTCGGTAAGTACGCGTATCTTATCACGGCGTCTCAAATGACGAATTGCAATGAAATGCTCCCCCATCTGCAAATAAAAATGTTAACGCAGGGATACAGCTGGGATGAAATGAGACAGAAGACCAGAGAGATTATAGATGCGGCTAAAAACTCCGGCAGGAATAAGGATATAAATTATGCAATCGTTTATCCTGATGAAAGCGGATTGGATGATGTGCTGGACGCCGATAACGACGGTAAAGTGAATAAGCAAGACAGCGAATATAACCCGAAATCCAGCAATTACGTAAGGGAAACGTATCTTGGGGCGCGGGAACCGATTGAAGGCTACGATTTTACGGCCAGCACCGCTGATCTGCGGCATGCGGGAGTCGTGACGGCGTATTGGCTGAATGTTTACAGCGCTCCTTCGGAAAGGAATGAGCCGGTGTTGTTCTTGAGTAAAATGACCGGCCAGTTTACCGGGCAGGTGAATACCGCTTTTTCTGAAGTGGCGGATAATCAGATCTTGAGCATAGACAGCAGCAACAGCGATTGGTCCGTGGATATGGATACCAGTTATGCGCATCTGCCGATGGACGCGATGTCGGCGTTGATAATTTATTACGCTGTGCAGCAGCCCTCGGCCGGATGCTCTAAAACGCAGGCTTTACAGCATATGACCGCGTTCCTGGATACCTACGGCCAGATGGAAATGGCCCCGACGCTTTACAGTATGATCGGAGTTCCCGCTGATTTGGAACCGGCAACCGTGCTTGCCGCCAACAACGATAAGAAGTTACTGGAATATAACTGGGATGAACCGGCTATCTCCCATGACGGCTGGGAAACGATAAAGGAGTTGAGATTCGAGAGGTATGTCAAAGACAATGATCTTGCGGAAGATTTGGATGCAGAACAATTCAAGAATGTGTTTTCCCTGGCCGATATTTACTGGGAAGAACAATGCAGCGAGGACTTTTCCTGGAATACCGGCAATATCCGTATTAAAAGCGTTGATTCCTCTAAACTCTCCGGAACGGAATACGAGGGTTTTACGATGATGTTCGATAAAGCGTCCAAAACGATATATTGCAGCGATAATAACTTCGAGGCCGCTTGGCTAGTACATGAATATCGTGAGGCCGTCAAGAACGGCACTCATACCGACGGACTGGCTGAAGAGGCAAGATTCGAAGAAAAACTTCCCTCCTTAGTCTTTAGCGCCGGTAAAAACAGTGAAATAAGCATTGCGGATGCGGAGTACACGGCGGGCTTATTGAAAGCGCTAAAAGACGACAATGTAATTAAAGTATTAAACGAAATGGCGGAAACGGATCTTTCAGCCGCCAATAAGGTTTTATCAGTATTCTCAAAGGAACAGACAGGAAAAGATAAAGTTGCCTTATGGTTGAGCCGGATCCCCGTTGATAAAGCAGTTGCAATTATGACCGCGGATAAATCAGGAACATATCTTTTAGACAATCCCGGTTCAGTTTTAAGCAAAATAACCGGCGATAAATCCGCCGCCGATTATTTATCAGGCGTATATTCCTTGGATAATGAACTCGGTATTGAAATGTTTCAACAGGCGGTATCGGCGGAAAATGGGATTCAGGAGATGTCCGGCGTGCTGGCAAATGTGTTCAGCGGCAGCGAGAATGGCGTAGATATGGCAGCCGATCTTTTTCTCGCAGTCTCTCTCGAACAGCAAAAAGGCCTTCTAAAAGAAATGATCGATCTGGAAAACGGCGCTTTCGATTCCGCCGGATTCAGCGAAAAAATAGGCGTGGACAAGACAGTGGATTTATTACAGGGTGAAGATAATAAATATTCGGCCCAGATTATCAACAATTTATGGATGGATTACTCGAGAGATTCGGCGACAAGTATCTTCAAGGCAGTTACCGATAACTATGAGCCCCGGAAGACGGCGGACATCTTAAGTTTAGAGCATATGATGAAATATTGCAGGGAAGAATTATTCGATGAGCTTAGCCTTCAGCAGAAAACGGATGTCCTTTCCAATGTAAGCAATGCGGAAATATTTGTGGACTTGTTGAATTCCCAGGCTGCCGGTTCGGCAAAGGACATTATTAACGGAGTCGGTATAGAAACCATAGCCGGAAAGTTAGATGATGCCTTTAAGCAGGGAGCGGATGATAATGCATGGTTCATAGAAAACGGCTTGAAAGATCTCTTTAACTCTACGGTCGATTATGAAACCGGCTTGAAGATATTAAATCAGATGAATGAAGGAGCCAGGGAAGAACTGGTTAGTTCAATAGATAGTATTTCTCGGAAGGTTTTCCAGAACGCGGATAATTCTAAGATAAGCGAAGACAGCGTGGCTTTACGCGCGGGAGTATTAAAAGGAATGGATGATTCAACTGTTGTCGAGGTCTTGAAAGGCCTTGCGGACAAGGATGTAAGCACTGCTTACCGGGTATTGGCTTTCTACAGCCAGGATAAGACCGGCGAAGACAAAGTTGCCGTCTGGCTTGCTCAAATCCCGGCGGAGACAACGGTAAAAATACTCAAGGCGGACAGCGGCGCAGAGACGAAGATCAATAATCCCGGCCTTTTTCTTGCCAAATTCCAATATGATGAGCAGGCTTCGGATTACCTTCAGGCAATATACGGCAAGGATGCAAGATTAGCCGTCAATCTGTTCAAACAGGTTTCCGCGGCGGAAACCGGCCTGGATAAGATGCGCGGAATTATGTATTACTTAAACGGCGACCAAACCGCGGTTGTTCTGTTCAATTCGGTTGACACGACACAGCAAAAAGTATTGTTAAAGGGGCTCGTTGATTATCCCGGTGAAAAGCATCCCGAAGTCCCTTGCCAGGGCGAATACTGTGATATCCCTTCGTCAAGGTTCTACCGCGGAGCGAATGCAGGGATTGTTAAGTCGGTGGGAGAAGACAGAATAGTCGGTTTGTTAAAAGACGAAGATATGAAGTATGCCGCTTCTTTTATCTGGGATTTGAGCTGGCGGGATGATTCTATTACCGCCGGCAAGATCTTTAAAGGGATTACCGATAATGTCAATCTTCAGAAAGCGGCGGCCCTGTTCGACGCTTTACAAGGGGATGCGTTGTCTTTATTTACCAACTTATCTCACGCACAGAAAGCCGGTATCTTGTCTTTGATGAAAGATTCCCTGGCGGTTGTTTCATTAATTGATTCGCAGGGGGAAAAAGATAAGTCTGAATCCTCCGGACTTATTCAAACGCTGGGGGTGGCTACATTCGGGCAGCACATTGATGGGTATTTAAAGAGTGCTTCCCCGAATGAAACCGAGATAGGTAAAACCGTGCCATATTTAATAGATCAGTTGTTTAATTCCCATCTTGATTACAGCGCCGGCAGGGATATTTTAAGGGCGATGCCGCAGGATTCGGCCAAGAAAGTGATGAACAGTCTTGATGACCAGGCTTTAAGCGGATATATGAGGTCTATGCTTGAGAATAAGGGAGAATTAACCGCTCTCAGCGTGCAGGCGGGGAGTACCGTGCTTATTGACGGCAAAGGGGAAACTGCCGGTACGCAGGAACAGGCGGTCATAATCCGCGACGAAAACAAAATGCCGCTGGGAATAGCCGCACCGGATGTAAACCAAGACGCCGGTTCTAAAGAGGCGGTCCGTTATGTATTTATGCCGCTGGACTATTCCACTCTTGCCATAAACAGCGCCGATAAGCATTTTATCGAGGTGAACGCGAGGCAGGAGGAGAGTTACGATATGCTGACGGGCAGCAGGTCTATTTTTATCGGAGGGATAGAGGGGAGCGTTAAGGGAAATCTCCCGGATTACAGTCTGTTAAAGATAACGGCTGTCAACTCCGATTCTTATGGCGGAAACATAGAGTTTACTAAAGGTCAGGGAGACGCGGTCGCCAGTTACAGTTTGAAGGGCGGGAAAGGGGAAAGAACAGATTTTATTCCTCTTTCGGCTTTTGTCGGCAATATTAAAGACTCAACAGGCGCTTTTATGGTTGTGACGGACAGCAAGATAAGCGAAATGCAGTTGATCAAGACCGATGTCAAGGTAGTCGAAGTGGATAAAACAGCCGATACTCAAGCGCTCTCCGCGGAAACCGTGAAGGCGTTGGGGCAGGCATTAGGCAACGCAATACTCTTCCCTGATATCGCAAATTGCGAGGCAGATGTATGTTATACGGAAGATTCCGGTTTATTCGGCTACAGCACGTTGGTCTCTTTGAATCTGGAATCTTACGTCCGGGATCAGATAGTTAAACTGGATATGTCCAAGAAACCTTCAGAGATAGAGGCGTATTTAACCGGCAAATACGGGAGTGTTGATCCGTCGGCGATCGCAGATAAGGAAATCTCCGGTATGCTGGACAAATATACTCAGTCCGCGGAAGTGAAGGCTGTTTTTAACGGAAAGACCGAAATCGCGCAGGATAAAGTGTTAGGCGCCATAAAATCTTTTATCGAGACAAATGAGAAGGATTTGATAAGCATCTTTTCTTACGTAAAAGATCAATACGTCAAACCCCAGATAGAGAACCAGATTGACAATTTAAAAAGAGGAGATGAACCGTTTACCGCAGTTTCCTCTAATATTGAGAATGGTAGAGAGGTAATGCCGCAGGACACTCTTAAAGTACACTTTAGCCATATTCTCGACCGGAATTCTTTACATGTGACAATAAACGGCAATACGGTAGCCTCAAAAGATATTTCTTTAAGTAAGGACGGCAGAAGCATCGAAATTATGGCCTCGATGTCCGCGGATAAAGAATATACCTTAAAGATTAACGCCAAAAATGCCGGCGGCAGGCAGATACAGCCTTATTCGCAGAAATTCAGCACTTTTCCAGGGACAAGTGTAGAATTATTGAAATCTCTGTCCGCAGATGCCGCAAAGGCGAAAGAAACGGTAAAATCATTGTCTGTCGAGGAATTAACGGCATTCGGTAAAAGCATCGTGGATAATGGCCATATCGCTGAAGCAAAGACTTTCTTCTCTTCGGTAGTGGAGCCGGAAGCCGGATTTGAGATCCTGAAACAAACGGATAATGCGGAAACGGTGAGGCAGATATACGCCGGGTTCGATGATAAAACATTGTCCGCGTATATTGCTCCTATGCTGAAAATCGATTCCACAACGCAGGTTGTTGATTTTGCCACACAAGATTTTCTGATCTTTGCCGGTTATGAAGAAAGTGGGAAAGTAAATACGGCCATTATCAGGCAGGCGGGTATTGTAAAAGACGGCAATAACGTGCCCTTGGGGCTGATCATACCGGTTAACTCAGAAGATCCCCAAGCCGGACATCTTTTTTATCCGATTGATTATTGCGGGATGAGTATCGATGAAAACAATGCCGGGGTGTTCAAGTGTCCTGCTGGGGGAATTAATGCGGAAGAAGACTGGGTTGCAACTCCCAACGCTATTTTTAAAGAGGATATTAGCAAAGCATACGGCAATCTTTCAAAATGGGATTATGAAGACCTTAACGCTGTTACAAAAGGAATTCAGATGTTTGAGGCAAAATCCACCAAGATCGCGCAATTAGACGTGTTGATATGGATCGATGGCGGAGCGGTCAACTCTTTAAGCCAATGGGACCGGGAGAAAACTTCTATTTACAATGATATGAAAAGAAGCACTGTGCGTTTTGATGCCGGTGATTACAAGACGCTTATGTATAACCGCCTGGAGGATAGGCCAAGCTATTACGATAACGGCAATATACGTCCGTTGGCAGTCGTGGTGTTCCCCGATTATGATTATAAGGATGCTGTATTAGGCGTAGATTACTCTTTTGACCATATGCAGGGCTTGTTCTTTACCCTCAATCAGCAGGGATATCGCGTTATGTATTACCGGGCGGCTTCAGATGAGGAGGCAGTGCAGGCTGTCAAGGACGCCGTCAATTTAGGGACTCCGGATGAACAGAAAGCGGATTTGATTATATTCGGCGGGCATGGTTCAGATAGGGAATTACAATTGGGCGATCTTAATGTAACTACCGGGAATTGGCAGGTGGAGTGGGATAAACGCCAGATTGATACGAATGACGGTAAGAAGCTGGACGAGATCAGTTCCGGTTTGAAAAATTATGGAACGGTAGTCCTTATTAGTTGTTCTACCGGTAAGCTTCCCGGAGCAGCGGCTGTTAAAACGGCTGTTCAGGTCTACAGCTGGGAGGCGGAAGTCGACGGACTCGGCGTAGAAAATCTATACGCGCCGGCAAGTGAAAAAGGTAAAGATTATGCGTTAATGTCATCCGTAAGTTTCTCGCAGGAAATTAAACTGAGCGATAACAGTTCGATAACCATAGACAGACAGGTTGAATATGACGCGGTTACGAAGAAATGGGAACCTGTCGCCGTGAATCTTGCCGAGATAGTGGCCAAAGCCTTTCCGCAGGCGGCGCATGTGTACGCGCCTACAGAGGTAGGTTCTTTTTATGGGCTCGATTTCTCAACTGATAATAAAGTGACTTTAGCGCGTTACAATGTCCCGACGTATGACGCGGCGGAATTATTCGCAGGCAAAGCTGCTCTTGAACAACAGGAATTGACGACGACCGTCTCTCACGACGGCTGGGACGCGGGGAAGAAAGAGTCATTTATCGCATTTGCAGCTAAGGAAGGCAATGCTTATGTCTTAAGCGGCAGTAAAACGGAAGCAGCCAAATCGGTGTTTATGCAGACAGGGGCTTTATGGAAAGAGTTGTTCGCGGAGGATTTTGGCTGGAATTACAAGGATTTGACCGTCAAGGGAGTGGATGCCAAGGTCTTGAACGGTACGGAATTCAGCGATTTCACTGCTATGTTCGATCCAAAGACGAACACGCTTTACGTAAAAGACGGGCAATTGACCAAAGCCGTGTTAGGGCATGAGTATTACGAGGCTAAATTGGTCGCGGAAGGAAAGAGTTCGGAAGAGGCGCACACCACAGCCGGACTGAAAGAAACCACAATACTTATTGCCACCGACCTCTTCAATAAACAGACGGTGATCAATACCGGCAAGAATGATCCTTCAGGGTTGAATGCCGCGCTCGAGGGAATAAACCATGTCGGTTACGCGGCGTTTAAGGAAGCCGTTAAACGGGCAGGGATCCAGACAATCGGTTCAATGCTGGAAAATAATGCCGCGTATCTCGGTAATTGCCTGTTGGATACCACATCCGCCGATAACCTGACCGCGGTAATGCTGTTTACGATGATGGGCAACAGCAAAGACGAGAACGGCCCGGCAAAAGCGGCGACCGCCTATAATAATCTTGCGCCGAATGTTCAGAAAGACGCATTTCACGGATTGATCGCTTGTTATTATAAAGAGCAGGAGGCGATAAAGGATCCTGCCGTTAAGGCGAGTCATGACGCCTCCGGACTATCCAACAGATTGACTATGTTCGAGACTTCCATGGGAAAAATAAGCAAGACTTATCTGGCTGACTGGGTAGACGCATTAGACGAGGCCGGGACGATCCGGGTGTTGAACGTTTTGCCTGCCGATACCGGGGTGGGAATTCTGCAGAATTTCGCGGAAAAAGCCTATAAAAATGATCTGGAGGGGCAATATAAAACAATCGCCGGGATGCTTGTCAAACTCGATGCGAAACACGCGGCAGGCTTATTTAACCTCTTGGCTTATCCCGGTGAACAGCCGAAAGTATTGTCATATTTACCAGCGGATAAAGCAACCCTATTACTGGGGAATGTCATCAGTTTAGCAGGAAACGGCGCAAAGAGTTTGTTGGAAAGTATAAACCCGGAAGAAGGGGTATTGTTCTTAAAAGGATTAAACGAGGAGAATGTAAAAAAAGTTTACGCGCACCTGGATGACAAAACCGCTGCGTCTTATGTGGAAGCGATGTTGACCGATGATCAGCAAGGGCATACACGGGATGTCAGCGGAGGAGTCCAAAGTAATAATATCCTGGATGTTAACGGCAATAAGGTCGGGGAAATACGCAGCGCGAACATCGTGCGCGGCGAGAATAATGTGATTACCGGGATTACTTTATCGGAGAAAGAATTTTACAGCCTGGATTATAAAACTTTTCAGATAACCAAGAGCCCTCTTGAGGCAATTGACGGAAAGAAGAGCGGTCCGTCATTCGAAGTTTGCGTTTCCGACAGCAAAGAAATCTTCGGCCGGAACGCCGGCGAGAAATCCATTCCGGACAGCCTGCGCGCGGATGCCGGGAGGTTTGATGCCGAAGACTTCAATGAAATCGTAAAAAACAGGCTGAATGATAAACCTGACGGAAGACCGCTGGCGGTATTGGTTTATGCGCAGTATGACTATAATACGGCGATGTCAAGCGATCAGGAAATCATTCATTCTCTGATCGCCAACGGCTACAGGGTAATGTATTACAAAGCGGCAACCGACCAGGAGGCGATAAACGCCGTGAAAGCGGCAACGCATACGGGCACTTTGTTGGAACAGAAAGCAGATGTGATAATGTTTTCCGGTCACGGGAATGTGAGGAATCTGCGTTGGGGAGATACTACGGTTTCCGGTAACTTCGAGATCGGCGATGTCAATAAGCTGAATCAAATGAGCAACTGTTTAAAAGACGGGGGAACGGTGATCGTTTCATCCTGTGCCGCCGCCATGCGGCTTAATCGCGGCGGGATCCGCTATGAAAGTATGGCTGAGATCATTGCCGACGCCTTCCCTAAGGCCGGGCATGTTTTCGCCACGGATAATGATAGTATAGCGCTTAACAATTTAGTCTTTTCCAATAACAGGGTCTCGGGAGCGGAATGGGTCCTTTTGGTTAACTGTGACGCGAACGGACAACATTGTCAGGTTTCCGGGGCATCGCATAATTTTGATCTATCATTAGCCAAGCGCCAGAGCACGGTGCCGGTTGGGGGGGGAATAGTATGAAATACGCATTATTAAGGAACAGGTCCTTGGGTTCTGGTTTAAGGATTGCGGAGAAGAATGACAGATATCTTCAAGTTCCGCTCTTTAAAATCGCCGTGGCCGTGGGCCGGTGCGCCATTTCTGTATATGGCGCCCGGTTCCGCCTGAATAGATTGTGGGATGAGATAGCATTCTTATTAAGGAATATTCCGCTGAAGGATTAGTTGGGGAGTGTTTATTCAATATAAGAATAAATCCTGCTGCGCGCAAGATGCGTGTTTCGCAGGACAAGGGAGGTGAGTAAAATGCGTGACATACGAGTGCAGTACATTCTGGTATCCAGGGTTTCGGAAGCGGAGCAGATAATGTTCCTTTCCTGCCGTGACCTCCTGGGAAAGGCGAGATTGTTCTATATCAACAAAGGAGAAGTTAAAAGCAGGAGCCGTATCGGATGGCAGGAGGCTGATCCTTTGACCGTCGGGATGTTGTTGCAGATCGCCGGGAGTTCCATTTACAAACGCCCAACCTACAGGGTGGAAAATCTGGCGCAGGAGCTATGCGGGTAAAGAAAATCGTTCTTACTACTTTGTTGCATAAGTTCTTGATAATCAAAATTAGATCCCTGCGAATATAAAGAATTAATGCAACAGTGCACTACGGCATTGTTACAAAAGTTTCTTAGTATCTGAAAATCGAAAGTAGAAATTTGACCGTAATCGAGAATTTCCATTGGATCAAATCTCAATTTTCGACTCTCGATTGCTCTGTGCGCTGTTTAAAGAACGTATTTAACAGCGCACTACGGCCTTCTGAAAAAGTTTTTATCCAGGGAAAGTGTTGTTATTTCCACTATCGTCGGCCTGCCGTGCGGGCAGGTGAACGGGTCGGCGCATTTAAGCAGTTCTTTCACGAGATATTCCGCTTCCGTTTCCTTCATCTCGTATCCGGACATTAGTGACTGCCTGCACGCTCTTCTTGCCAGCATATCCGTATCGTAAACTTTAGATTCTTCGTCGCAGAGTATATCGCGCACCGCCGCTTCCGGCTGCGAAAGGAGGGCGGGGTGCGAATGCACCGCCACCGTTTCTTTGTCCCAAAGGGTGGTGGAGAAGCCGATTTTCTCCAGTTTGTCCTTCAAGATTTCCCAGGCGAGCATCTCTTTTTTGTTAAGCCGGACCGTAACCGGGGCCAGAAGTTCCTGGATCTCCATCTTGCCGCTTTCTATCTGCCGGGCAAGCTTCTCGTAAGTGATCCTTTCCTGCGCCGCGTGCTGGTCGACCAGTAATAATGAAGCCGACGATTCAAATAGCAGGTATTTCTTCTTAAAAGCGCCGATAAAACGCGCTTTTCCCAATGTGGATTTTAGGTCCTCGTTTTTCTCCTCCGTCAACTCCTCTTTTCTTATAAGCATCGCGCTTTCTTCATTGGAGAATACCGATTGACGTTCGGCATCCGGAGGCCGCGCCCCTGACGGGAACGGGAACTCGCTTTTGATCTTATATATCCTGCCGCTTTCGGATACATTATTCTCCGGAGACCGTCCCATTTCCGGCCGGGAGGAGGATGCCCCGGGAGTGCCCGGCAGTCCGCCGTTGAAATGGAACCTTGAGACTTGTCCGAACTGGCGGGCGGAGGAGGTGTTCATCAGGGCGTGCTCGCAGCAGTTCCGCAGGAGGAGGAAAATATTCCGTTCGTCTTTTATCCTGATCTCGCGTTTCGCGGGGTGGACATTTACGTCTATATCTTCCTGCGGCAGGCGCAGGTGCACGGAAAATACAGGATTGATGCCGGCGGGCATAAGCAGGCGGTACGCCTGATTGACGTGAAAAGCGATCTCTTTGGAATATACCGGCCTGCCGTTGACGAAAATGAACTGCATATCGCGGCGTTTCCGCTGCAGATTGATGTCTCCCAGCACCAGATGTATGCTTAGGCGCTCTTGAGGAAATACTTTTTCGCTCTCGATAAGATTGTCCTGGGAGATGTTCAACGCCGCAGCCATTCTTTGTTTGTGGCTTTCTTGCGGTTCGAGTTCCAGCAATACCTTGTTGTTGGACGTCAGTTTGAACGCGCGCGACGGGAACAGCAGCGCGTAAGGAATAAAAACATCTATTATTTCGTTGATCTCGGTGGCGTCGCTCTTGAGGAATTTGCGGCGCGCGGGAGTATTGAAAAAAAGTTCCCTGATCTCCAGCAGCGTTCCGCAGGATACGCCCGCCGGCGCGGACTTCAGCCGTTTATTGCCGCGCAGGTGAATCTCCCAGCCGGAGTCGTTATCTCTCGTTTTGCTTTGCAGCAATACGTCGGATACCGAAGCGATACTGTAGAGAGCTTCACCCCTGAACCCTAAAGAGCCGACTTTATAGATATCCTCGGCCTTTTCTATCTTGCTGGTTGAATGCCGCTGGAAAATATTGTCCATATCTTCCGGTCCGATGCCGCAGCCGTCGTCGCGCACGGAGATCAATTCTTTACCGGCAAGTTTGATCTCCACCTCGATACGCTGCGCTCCCGCGTCCACGGAGTTTTCCATCAGTTCTTTGACCACGGAAGCCGGGCGTTCGATCACTTCCCCGGCGGCGATCTTGCTGATTACTTCAGGGGGTAACTGGTGAACTTTTGCCATTTTTATCTACGATCCTTTTTAGTTGCTGCAGTTTATTCAGGGCCTCCAGCGGGGTCATAGAATCGATGTCCGCATTTTCCAGGCTCAGGCGTAATTCTTCGTAGCAGCGGCCGTCTTCTTTGTCCTCCTCGAATATGGCCAGCTGGCGTTCGGGAGACTTGCGGCCGTGCCGGATGGTTTCCTGGAGGCTTCCGTGCAGTTCCAGCTTTGCCAGTATCGCTCCGGCGCGGGAAACCACCTCTTTGGGGATGCCCGCCAGTTTGGCCACGTAGATCCCGTAACTCTGGTCGCTGCCCCCGGGAATGATCTTGTGCAGGAAGATTATGCGGTCATTCCATTCTTTGACGGAGACGTTGTAATTCTTCACGCCCGGGTATTCTTCGGCAAGAGCGGTTAATTCGTGAAAATGGGTGGCGAAAAGCGCCCTGACTTTGCGCTGCTGCAGGAATTCCGCCACCGCCCAGGCCAGGCTTAACCCGTCGTAGGTGCTGGTGCCGCGGCCGATCTCGTCCAGGACCACCAGGCTGCGTTCGGAAAGGTTGTTGAGTATGCCGGCGGCCTCCGTCATTTCCACCATAAACGTGCTTTGCCCTTTGCTGATCTCGTCGTGCGCGCCGATGCGGGTGAAGATCTTATCCACTATGCCTATGCGCGCTTCCAGGGCCGGTATCGAGCCTCCCATCTGCGCCATAATTACCAGCAGTGCGGTCTGCCGTATATAAGTGGACTTACCGGCCATATTCGGGCCGGTGAGGATGATCAGGTGGTTCTCTTTGCGGTCGAGCAGGGTATCGTTGGGAATAAAGGCGTTGCCGGTGAGTTTCTCTACAACCGGATGCCGGCCGTCTTTGACGTATATCTCCTCGCTCTCGTTGACCTCCGGAATGATATGTTCCGGCAGGGCCGCGGTCATCGCCAGTGAATATAAAGAGTCCAGCGCCGCAATGCCCGACGCCGTCTCGTGCAGGAGCGAGGCGTCTTTCAATACCTGCGCGCACAAGCCGCCGACAACCTCTTTTTCTATCGCGGCGATCTTTCCCTGCGCGGTGAGGGTTTTTTCTTCGAATATCTTCAATTCTTCGGTCACAAAACGCTCGGCGTTGGCGAGGGTCTGTTTGCGCGTAAAATGGGGAGGAATGTTTTTTAAATTAGCGCGCGTGATCTCTATATAATAACCGAAGACATTGTTGTAACCTATTTTCAGCGAGTTGATGCCTGTTTCTTTGATCTGTCCGGCCTGATAAGATTGCAGCCACTGCCTGCCATTCTCCTGCAGATCGCGCAGTTCATCGAGCTCGCTGTTATATCCCGGCCGGATGACCTTGCCTTCAGCGGCGGAAAGCGGCATATCGGGGTTTACAGCTTCTTCCAGCAGTTCTCTTATGCGTTTAGAGTCCTGTATCCGCAGTAAGTCTACCTTGTCCGCGCTTCCGGAAAGCAATTCCTGCAGGCCGGGGACGCGGGTGAGGGCATTGCGCAGGGAGAGCAGGTCTTTGGGGCCGCCTGAACCGCAGCTTAGACGGGAGAGGTTCTTTTCCATATCCGGCGTGTTCTTAAGGATCTTTCCCAGATCATCGCGCAAGCCCGGGTTATTTTTTAAGGCCGATACCGCCTGTTGGCGTTTTTTGATCTGCGTTAAATCGTTCAACGGCCGGTAAAGCCAGTCCTTGAAAAGCCGTTTGCCCAGGGGAGTGAGGGTGCGGTCCAGGGTCAGGAACAGTTCTTCCAATTCCAGCCCGTAACAGGCCGCCGGAGAGATGAACACGCAGCCGCTTTCCGAATAAAGCGCCAGCCGGTCGATGTGTTTCAGCGAGGAACGGTGCACGCTTTTTAGGTATTCCAGCAGGGCCCCGGCAGCGGAGACCGCCGCCGGTATTCCGTCTATCCCGAAACCTTTCAGGTTTTTTGTCCCGAAATGCTCGGTAAGGTTTTTCTCCGCTATCTCCGGGTTAAAGTTCCAATCTTCGTAAGGGCTTAGAGTAAGGCCTTTATTCTTCAGCAAGGGGTGTTCTAATAGTTCTTTTGTCTGCTGCGCGTCCTGCTGCGGGAAAAGGCATTCGAAAACCGGTAATTTCGCCATTACCGCGACCGCGGCTTCCCGGCCGGAAAACTGCGCCAGTTGAATAACTCCGGAAGAAGCTTCGGAAAGGGCCAGGCCGATGCCGCCGGCAGCAAAACATAGACAGCAGGTAAAACGCTGGTCGCTGCTGGTCTCATCTATAAAAGTGCCGGAGGTGATCACCCGGATCACTTCGCGTTTTACCAGGCCCTTGGCGAGCGCGGGATCCTCAACCTGTTCGCAGATAGCGACTTTGAACCCTGCCTTAACCAACTTAGCGACGTAGTTATCTCCGGCGTGATAAGGGACGCCGCACATCGGCATCCTGCCCATTTTGCCGGCGTCGCGGGAAGTGAGCACGACTTCCAGTATCGGGCTGGCGGTTTTCGCGTCTTCCATAAACATTTCGTAGAAGTCGCCTAAACGGAAAAACAGGATACAATCGGGATATTTAGCCTTGATCTCCCGGTATTGTTTGAGCATAGGGGTAAGATTTTCCATAAACCATATTTTATAGCATAAACCCAAATTTTGCGATAGCAAAATTTGCCCGGGAAAAAACCGGTTCTGGGTCCTGTGAAAAAATGAAGCACGAAGCATGGGGCACGAAGACAATGGCGGGAATATGAGTGCCGAGGAAAAACGGACACATAGTATTAAAGACAAAGAGTAACATATTTCATCTTTAGTTTTTTTATAGTTTTTCAGAACCCTTTGCTACAAAAGGTTTGCCTTGCCGTAAGGGGTGTGTTATTATAGCGTCGCCGGTAGAGAAAAATTTATTCTCCTACGCAGAAGACCACGGGATGGATGCGGCGCAGGATTGCGCAAAGAGGGGGAGTGCTTCGGAGGAATTCCGCTTAAGTAACAAAGAAACCCCGGGCGTCTGTCCTGAGCAAGGTCGAAGGATCAGCCCAGGGAGCTTCATTCTCCTGCGCGGAAAACCCCAGGCGCCTGTCCTGAGCCCTTTGACAGGTTTTAATGGTGAGCAAAGTTGAATCCGCTCAGGATAAACTCCGTCGAAGGATCAGCCCGGGGAGTTTCATTCCCCTTCGCAGGAAACCACGGGTGTCAACCCGTGGAGGAATGCACGAGCGGATTACGCACTAAAACCGTTTGAAATATCGCGATGTTCTGCTTCGGGGGATTACCTGTCTTGCCGGCAGGCAGGCGCCCCAAAGGGCATTGAAAGGTACCACGGCTGTCAAGCCGTGTGGCTCCATATTCTTAGGAGAATCGGCGCTTATTATATTTAAGAACCCCCGGTTTCCAAGCCTACTTAGAATAATTTATGGATAAATCCGAAAGTTCTCGTTGCGGCGTAGTTTGTATCGTGGGCAGGCCCAGCACAGGGAAATCCACCCTGATGAATACCCTCCTGGGCGAGAAAGTGGCGATAGTCTCCCCGGTGCCGCAGACGACGCGTTACCAGGTGCGCGGAGTGCTCACCGAGAAACGCGGACAGATAGTTTTTCTCGACACCCCCGGTATTTACCTCTCCAGGAATAAACTCGGCAGGCATATGCTTAGCGATATAGACAGCGCAATCGAAGGCGCGGACGTGATAATACACCTGGTGGATGCCTGTGAGCGTCCGGGGCGAGAAGAGGGGATGATCATCGATAAACTCAACGGTATGAAAGCGCCCATTATCCTGGCGATGAATAAAGTAGACCGTAAAGCCCCGTATTTGGACGGTTACATAAAAGAGTGGGAAAAAGCCAGGGGCCTCGCGGTAACGGAGATGGCCGGCAAATTCGTGCTTATGCCGGTGTCCGGGATGACCGGCATCAATACCCGGGAGTTGATAGACGCTATTTTTGAACTTTTGCCGGAAGCGCCGATGCTCTATCCGCCGGAAGTGCTCACTGATTTTCCCCAGAAACTCGCGATCGCCGATATCCTGCGCGAAAAGTTTTTCTTGCTCTTGAAGGACGAGATCCCGCATTCACTGGCCGTCTATGTTGAGGAGATGGCGCAGAGGCCGGGCAAGGTGATGTTCATCTCCGCGGTGATCCTGGTGGAGAGGGATTCGCAGAAATCCATTGTGATCGGCAAGGGCGGCAGCGTATTGAAGAAAGCCGGGGAAATGGCCCGCGTGGAACTGGAAACCCTGCTGGATAAGACGGTCTTTCTGCAGACGCACGTTAAGGTCCGCGCCGGCTGGCAGGACGACCCGTATACGCTTAAGGACCTGGGGTATTGACGGCAGCACGGGAAGAAAAGATATGTTCGAAATTCTTAAGAAAAAAATCGATAGCGAACTCGTAAAGTTGCTGCGCACGGAGCGTTTCCGGAGCCTGAAGGGGATATCCTCTTCTCTGGAGCGCGCCATCTCCGACTTCGTCGGCAGGGACGGCAAGCGTATCCGGCCGATTATGTTCGTGGTCGGCTACCTGGGTTACGCGGGAAAACCGGCGCCGGGGCTGTATATGTCGGCCTTATCCATCGAGTTGCTGCATGATTTTATGCTTATTCACGACGACATTATAGACAAGTCCGACCTGCGGCGCGGGAAACCCGCTATGCACGTCCTGCTGGATAGAATTATCAGGAAAGATTCGAAAGTGAAATTCAACGGCCAGGACCTGGCGATCGTCGCCGGGGACGTGGTCTACGCTATGGCCATCCACGCCTTCCTGGAGATCGAAGTGGATATGAAGTTTAAGGAACAGGGGCTGCGTAAGTTCGTGGATGCGGCGCTTTATACCGGAGCCGGAGAGTTCATCGAACTACTTTTGGGAGGGGAAAAACTTTCCGAAGTGGGGCTTGCGGATATCTATAAGATATACGACTTCAAGACCGCTTATTACACTTTTTCCTGTCCGTTATCGGTGGGCGCTATTTTGGCAAAAGCGCCGGAAGCGGAAATAAAGAAATTGAACGACTACGGCATTTGTTTAGGCAGGGCTTTTCAGATCAAAGACGATATTATCGGGATGTTCTCCAACGCCGACGAGAGCGGCAAGCCTTCTTTGAGCGACCTGCAGGAAGCGAAGAAGACCGTGCTGATGTATTACGCTTCCCGGATGGGCAATAAGAATCAACGCGCCGCGATCAACGCCGTCCTTGTCAAAAAGACAGTGACCCTGGCAGACCTGGAACGGATGCGCGGGATCATCGTCGACTGCGGAGCGCTGGAGCGCGTCAAGAAAGAAGTGGCGATACTGCGCGCCAGGGCCGTGGAATTGGGCAATTCATTGCGTATGCGCGCAACCTACCGAAGTGCCCTGGCCGATTATGCCGAAAGATTGCTGTCCTGCTGAAATTACCGCAAACCGGAAAAACCTTCCAGCTGAATATTCCTCTGAACCCTATTATTTCCCATCAAAAAAGGTGAAGAAAGATCGGGGATAGCTGTTCTAAACCGGGACCCGGTACCATTTGCTCCTTGAGCAGTATGGGGTTACGGCATAAGTGTCCCCGGAATTAAGAATTGACGTATCTTTTCGTTAGGGTAGAATAGGGTTATGTCGCAATATATGGCAGTCCTTTTAATTTCCCTTTCTCTGCCGCTTCTATTGAGTTTCTGGCCTCCTTTAAAATTTTATCGCCGTTTCTTCGCTCTTATCGCCGCGCTCGGGACGACGCTGCTGGTTTTCGGCGGCTGGGATGTTTTTGCGGTAAGGCGCGGACACTGGTCTTTCCGTCCCGATGCGGTCTTGCAGTTCCGGCTGTTAGGTCTGCCGCTGGAGGAGATACTTTTCTTTATTGTCATTCCGTTCTGCTGCCTGTTCACCTGGGAGACGCTTAAGTACCTGCAGCGTAAACTGGAGAAAGTATGATCCGGGAATATACTCTCTTAGCCTTGATCTTCAGCGCGGCCGTGCCGGTGATGGATAAAATCTGCCGGACCGGGTTAATGAAAAAACCGCTGTTCTATATTTTTCTGGGAGTGATATTTTTCTTCAAGATATTGGTCAACGGTTATCTTACTTCTCAACAGATAGTTGTTTATAACCCGGCAATGTTTTCCGGGATAAGGCTGGGGAGTATCCCCGTGGAAGATTTTCTATTCGGGTTCAGTATGGTAAGTTTCTGTTTAATCGTCTGGGAAAAAAACGTTTAGGTCGTTGCGTTATGCCAATTATTTGCGGAATGGATGATGATCTGCGTATCTGCCGGCTGATCAACAAAAAGCACGGCATCAGCTATTATTATGCCGCCGCGTTCTTTCCCGCGGAGCTGCGTTCGGCAGTCTACGCGCTTTACGCTTTCCTGCGCATCCCAGACGAGATAGTAGACAACAACCGCGCCGGCGGCGAATCGCGCGTAAAGGAAGAATTGTCGGCCTGGCAGGAGAAATGGCGCCGCGCTTACCGCGGCGGAAATTCCGACGAGCCGGTGCTGCGCGCGGCGGTGCGCGTATTCCGTAAATATAACATCCCCTACGGTTACAGCGAGGACTTTTTGCGGGCGATGTCTATTGATACCGATAAGAAGGAGTACGCCGATTACCGGGAATTACGGGAGTATATGCACGGCTCGGCCTGCGTAGTGGGACTGATGCTTTGTTATCTGATCGGTTTCAATGATCCCGGCGCGCTGGGGTACGCTTCCCGCCTGGGAGAGGCGATGCAGTTGACCAATTTTCTGCGCGATATAGACGAGGATTACCGGCAGAGAGGAAGAATATATATGCCGCGGGATGAATTGTCGGCCTACGGGCTGTCCAAAGAGGACATTGCCAAAAGATGTTTCTCCCCGGCCTTCCGGGATTTTATGAAATTCCAGGTGGAACGCGCCGCGCAGCTTTACCGCGAAGCGCAGCCCGGCATCGCGATGCTGGATAAACGCGGCAGACCGGCGGTGCGCCTGGCGTCGGTTTTATACAGCCGGATCCTGGTAAAGATCAGACAGATGGATTACAACATATTCTCCGGCCGCGCCCGCACCGGGACGGCCGAGAAAGCGTTCCTGGCGTTCAAGACGTTTTTCAACCTGCCCGGAGGGGATTTATGAAGAAAAAAGTCGCGATCATCGGAGCCGGGATAGGCGGTCTCGCTTCCGCCTGTATCCTTGCCGGCGAAGGGCGTGAGGTAAAAGTCTTCGATAATAACCGTAAAGCCGGCGGCCGCTGCAACATTATGGAAGACCAGGGGTTTGTTTATGATACTGGCCCGTCATGGTACCTGATGCCGGATATCTTCGAGAAGTTCTTCGCTCTGCTGAATGAGCGCGTGGAAGATCACCTGGAATTAGTTAAATTAAGCCCGTCCTACCGGGTGTTCTTTAAGGGCGGCAGGCAGGTGGATTTTTATTCCGACATAGAGCGCGACGCGCTGACCGCCGAATCCCTGGAGCCGGGAGCGGGGGAGAAACTGCGCGAGTATCTGAAGATGGCCGCTTACCAGTATGATATAGCCATGGGGCAATTCGTCTGGCGTAATTACGAATCTCCGCTGGATTTCTTCAATTGGCGGATGCTCAGCCGGGGGATAAGACTTTCCGTGTTCAGCCGGATGCAAAATTATGTGGAGCGGTTTTTCAAGAGCCCCCAGATGCAGAAGATCGCCCAGTATACGCTGGTATTTCTGGGCAGTTCGCCTTACAACACGCCCGCTCTCTACAATATTATGAGCCACGTGGATCTGAATATGGGTGTGTTTTATCCGCAGGGAGGTATTTACAAAGTGGTCGAAGCGCTGGAGAAAATGGCAATCCGCAAAGGCGCCGAATTCCGGTTCAGCTCTCCGGTAGCGAGGATCATCACTTCCGGTAACCTGGCAGACGGGGTGGAATTGGTCTCCGGAGAAAAGATCGCGGCCGATACCGTGCTGTCTAACGCCGATATCTATCATACCGAGACTGAATTGATCCGGGAGGAGCGCCTGCGCAGTTACAGCCGGCGTTACTGGCAGTCCCGCGTCTCCGCGCCTTCCGGGCTGGTGCTTTACCTGGGGGTGAAAGATAAAATCCCTTCTCTTGCCCATCATAATCTTTTGTTCTGCGGGGATTGGAAACAGAACTTCGCCGATATTTTCGACGCCCCGCGCTGGCCGCGCGACCCGTCTTTTTACGTCTGCTGTCCTTCCAAGACCGATCCTTCCGTCGCTCCTCAGGGAAAGGAGAACCTGTTCGTTTTCGCGCCTATCCCGGCCGGTCTGGAATATGGCGTGGGAGAATTGTCCGCCTATACCGATAAAATCCTGCATACGATGGAAAAAGAAATGAACATCCCGTCGCTGCGCGGCAGATTGCAGGTGAAACACCATTTTTGCGTAAAGGATTTCAGCTCGCATTACCACAGCTTCCGGGGATCGGCCCTCGGATTGGCGCATACCTTGAACCAGACCGCGGTATTCAGGCCGGCGAATAGAAGCAGAAAGATCCGCAATCTGTTTTACGCCGGAGGCAACACGCTTCCCGGCGTCGGCGTGCCGATGTGCCTGATCAGCGCCGACCTGGCGTGCAGAAGGATCCTCAACAGCAGATAAAGACGGGGGCCGGGAACAAAAAAGAAGTCCACGGTCGACAATCCATAGACCATAGTTACGAAGCACGAGCGACGAAGAATGAGGAGCGAAGCCTCGCTAACGCATCAGTGGCGGGCGAAGCACGAAGGGCGCAACTGTAAAAACAGAACACAGACAATCCACTACAGAAGCAATCCCAACCTTATAGAGAAATTGTTTTGCCGGTCTGGGGATTTCCGCGCAAGGACACTAATTATTCTCCTACGCAGAAGACCACGGGATGAATGCGCAGGATTGCGCAAAGAGAGTGACTGCTTCGGAGGAATTTCGCTCAAGTAGCAAAGAAACCGCGGGCTTTAGCCCGGGGAGTTTCATTGATATAGAGATTGCTTCCCCGGTTTATCTCGTCGCCTTCTTTAATAGCAGCAGGGCGAGGCGGACGCGGTTCTTTAATCCGAGGCTGCGATAGACGCAAAGCAGGTAATGCAGGAATACGGGCAGGATGCCTTTTACCGGCCGGCCGAGAACAATGCCGCAGGCGCGGTCGTTCGCCAGGGGGATGATATAACCCGGGTCAACAGGCCGGAATTCAACTAACGGCAGGGAATCTATATCGTTCAGGATATTCCTCGCGCAGGTCTCTCCCTGCTTGATGGCGAATTGCACGGACATCCGCAGACATCCGGGACCAGATGCAAAACAGGCGTTGTCTCCGGCGGCAAAACACGTTTCGGTTATCCTTAGATATTCGTCGGTCTTTAACCTGCCTTGCGCTGTGCGCTGCCCCGGGACGCGGTCTATGAAATCCGGCGTTTTTACTCCGGCCGCCCAGATCACCATACTATTGCCGAAGACGCTTCCATCTGAAAGAACGCTCCTGCCCGCGCGTGATTCATTGATGGAAAGTCCTGTTTTTACCTCAACTCCCAACTCCGCGAGATTGTCCGAGACGTACGCTTTCATCCACTCCGGCAGCGGCCCGAGGATCGAAGGGCCCTTCTCGACTATGATTATCCGGCTCTTGCGCCGTTTCTCCCGCAGAAAAAGCGAAAGATTGCCGGCGATCTCGATACCTGTGTAGCCGCCTCCGGCGATCAGATAATTATCGTAACAACCGTCCAGCAGGGCCTGGCGGAGTTTTAAGGCGTCCGAAACACTATCAAGCTTGTGCGCAAAATACGGCAGTAGGGTATTCTCATAGAAATTCGTCTCCGTACCGCAGCAGAGCAAAAGATAATCGCAGTCAAGATTAAGGCCGCTTTCTAAGTGAACGCTTTTGCCGCCGGGGGCGACGGTCTGGGCGATATCGCGGATAAAACGTATCTTTAACGCCGGGCAGATATCCTCCAGCGGATAGGCCATTAACTCCGGCGAGATACCTCTGCCTAAGGCATCGGGGAGCAGTGGAAGGAAATTAAAACAATTCTTCCTGTCAACCAGCACGATCTCCAGGCCTTTGCCGCGGCGGGAAAGGACCCCGGCGGCAGCCAGACCCGCGAACCCGCCTCCGATAATGACTATGCGTTTCATAAACTTAATTTTACCATAAAGTTCCCTCATCGCTAACATCTATTTCCCTTTCCCCAAGCCGGGACCGGGTCCGTTTTACCTTTACTCCCACAGTTGGTTACGTCAGAAGTGTCCCCACTCAAGTGAAAAAGTGCGTTAGATTCGCACTATTTCACACGTCTATTATCTAAAGATCGTTTATTCTCCTACGCAGAAGACCAGGGGATGAATGCGTAGGGTGAACAGAAAGGTATCGCTGAACAAAGAGGGTGACTGCTTCGGAGGAATTTCGCTCAAGTAGCAGAGAAATCCTGGGCGCTTGTTCTGAGCAAGGTCGAAGGATTAGCCCGGGGAGCTTCATTAACTTTCTTCAGGGAGGAGATGCTATGGGAAGAATTCCGAGGGTTTATTACGATAACGCGGTTTACCACGTTACGGTCAGGGGCAATAACAGAAAGGCGGTCTTCAAGAGAAATGATGATAAGGAGATGTTTTTGCGTATCATTAATGAATACAAAAAGCGTTTTTTATTCAAGTTCTTCGGTTTTGTGGTAATGGATAATCACGCTCACCTGGTCATCCGCAGCACGGCATTGAACGATATTTCCAAGATTATGCACTCCATAAACTTATCTTTCAGCAGGAATTACGGGATCAAGTATAATTTGAGCGGCCATATCTGGCAGGGAAGGTTTAAGAGTGAGTTGATAGAAACGGAAGAATATGTTTTCAATTGCCTGGAATATATTCATAATAATCCGGTACGGGCGGGGATGGTGGAGAGCGCGGCTGATTATTTCTGGAGTAGTTATCGTTTTTATCATAAAGGAAAGGATTGCGGCTTGGAGGGACTTATTGAAATAGACAGGTTTGAAGAGTAGCATGGGGACACTTCTGACGTAACTACCTTATGCCGCAATGTGTTAGGCGGACCCGGTCCCGTTGAGAAAGGTGAAGAAAGCGGTTGACAAGGGGGGGATGTCTGATATAATTAAGCGGTTACAAGAAAGGTTTGTAGTATGAGTATTAAGCTGCGCTTCAGCCTGGTTTGCCAGCTGGCGATCCAGGTTATTTTTTTTGTTTTATCCTCCCAGGCTTTGGCATATAAACTCGGCGATCTTCAGGTCGACTTGACCGGCGGATTAAAGCAGGTTTATGATGACAATATTACCTATGCCGAGAGCGATAGGCGTTCAGACTTCAGCACCACCGCATCATTAGGTATCAAAGCGCTCGCGGAAGGCAAGTTAAGGAGCGCGGGTTTTACCGGTAATTTCGCCTTCAGCCATTTTTACAGATATTCCCGCTACGACAACCACAGCCAGGACTTCTCCGCTTTTTACAATCAGGAATTGGATAAATATAACCGTTTCCGTGTTTCCGATTCCTTCAGTCACGATTATGAACCGCGCAGTTTTGAGGACGCTTTCGGCAGGACCAGCGGCCGCTACAGTATTTATAACAACCGTTTCAAGTTCGACTATAGCAGGGATTTTACCAGAAGGTTCGCCGGGATTTTTGAATACGCCAATAACAACACGCATTATTCGCGTTCCGATCTGACGGATTCCAATCTTAATTCGCTCGGCTTTACGGGGCAGTACGCGATAAATTCCAAGCTGCTGGCGCTCGGCTCATACGCGTATTCGCGCCGTGAATTTGAAAGCGGAGGGTTTACCGCCGGCAATCTGCTTAGCGCCGGTTTGAGGAACTATTTTACCTCGCAATTGTACCTGGATTCGATCGTCGGCTTGAATTTTTTGCGGGATATCGGCGGGAAACATTATACGAAACCGGTGTTCAGCCTGCTTTTGACCGACGAGTTGGATGAGGTTTCCACCACGCGCTGCGGTTTCCGGCGCGAATACAACAGCGTTTCTTACCAGGAGGACCTGTTCAACTACTGGGAATTCTTCGCGGATTTTACCAGGCGCCTGACGGCGAGGCTGGGCTACACTTTTTCCGGATTTTACGGCCGCGGCGAGTATCTGAACAGCTCTATAAAGGATACGCTTAAAGGCGCTTCCTGCGGCCTGACTTACGATTTGACGCAGCGTTTAAAAGGGGACATCACTTACAGCTATTCTATCACGGATTCCAACGAGGCTTCGCGTGAGTACAGGAAGAATATGCTGCTCCTCGGTTTAAGGATGGATATTTAAGATGCTTAGGGAGAAAGTCACTTTTTTACGCAGGCTGATAAAAGGCGCCGACGCTGTGATCGCGCTGTCGTCTTTTTTCGCCGCCTGCTTCTTTTCAGGGGCCGCCCATTCCCTCTGCCGGGACAGATTATTTCTTCCTGCCGCGGCAGTGTTCCTTTTTTCCTGGCTGGTTGCGTTGTCTTATTCCGGGATCTACGATTCGCTTCGCACCCGGCGCATCCTGCTTGTCCTGTTTTTGATAATCAAGGCCGCCGCGATCAGTTTGATCATCAACGGCGCCTGCTTTTATATATTCCATCTGCATAATCTAAGCAGGATGCTGGTAGGTGTCAGCACTATCCTTTGCGCCGGACTGATTTTTGTTTCCAGGCTGCTGCTGATGCTGTTTTTTCGTTTCTTCCGCCGCCGCGGATACAATTACCGCCGTATCCTGATCATCGGCAGCGGTAAGCGCGCCCGGCGTTTTATCGCCCTGGTGCAGGAGCACGAGGAGTGGGGGTTGAAGATATCCGGTGTAGTCGACCGGGATCCCGCCTTGAAAGGCACGCGCGTGATGGAATACACGGTGTTGGGGACTTTCGACGATATCCCGCGCATCATCCATGAGAATGTCATAGACGAAGTGGTGTTTGTCGTGCCGCGTTCCTGGCTGGACAGTATCGAGGACATTATTCTTTTTCTGGAAGCGCACGGGCTGACTATCCACGTCGCGCTGGATTATTTTGAACTGAAGATCGCCCGCGCCCGGCAGAATGATTTGCACGGGTTCCCGTTATTGACTTTCGAGAGCACTCCGTATAAGGCCTGGCAGCTGGCGGTCAAGCGTGTCTGGGATATCTTTGTTTCCCTGTCTCTGCTGCTTTTGCTTTCGCCTTTCTTCGCGCTTATCGCCGTGATCATTAAAACAGGATCGCGCGGACCGGTTTTCTTCCGTCAGAAGCGCTGCGGGCTTAACGGCAGGAAGTTCACGCTTTACAAGTTCCGCACGATGGTCGCCGACGCCGAACAGCGTTTAGATAAGCTGCGCGGAATGAATGAAATGAGCGGCCCTGTCTTTAAAATAAAGAACGACCCGCGCCTGACCAGGGTGGGGCATTTCTTGCGCAAGTTCAGCATAGACGAGTTCCCTCAATTATGGAATGTGTTAAACGGACAGATGAGCCTGGTCGGTCCGCGTCCGCCGCTGCCGGAAGAAGTGGCTAAATACGATTATTGGCAGAGAAGGCGTTTGAGTATGAAGCCAGGCTTGACTTGTCTCTGGCAGGTGGGCGGCAGGAATAAGATCAGGGATTTTAACGAGTGGTTAAGGCTCGACCTGGAATACATAGACCGCTGGTCGATCGGCCTGGACGTGTTGATACTTTTGCGCACCATCCCGGCGGTGCTCTCGGGAAGAGGGGCGGGGTAGTTTTAAAAATCCGGTGTTGGGTTTTGGGTTCTAGGTTCTGGGAAAAGCAAGAAAAACTGGTTGTAGAATCTGGGCTCTAAGTTTTCAAAGAAGACGGGTTCTGGTTATGCAAAAGATAATTCTAGTGTCTTTAAAGTATTTACGAGCACCCAAAACCCAGCACCCATAACCCGTTTTTTAACATGGAGGACTTACGATGAAATCAGTAAAGTTGTTTTTCGCCGCGTTTTTATTCTTGTTTTCAATTGCCGCCGCTTACGCGGCAGATAACAATCCCGGTTATGCCATCGGGGTCGGCGATATCCTGGAGCTGAATATTCTCCAGCCGGAGAAAATGCTGGTGAATTTAGCGGTGGCTCCGGACGGGGCGATCTCCGTGCCGTATATCGGTAATGTGCCGGCCAAAGGGCTTACGCTTACCGCCGTCCAGGATACGATCCAAACGAAACTCTCCGAAGGCTATATGAAATACCCGGTAGTGGTGCTTTCGCTGGTGGAATCACGCAGCCGTAAGGTGCTTGTTTACGGCGAAGTGGTCAGGCCGGGAGAATATCCATTGGATGAAGACAGCACTGTGTTAAGGGCAATCTCGATGGCCGGGGGTTTTACCAAATACGGTTCCTCCAGCCGCGTGAAGGTGCTGCGTCCTAAAAAAGACGGCCCGGGTTACGACACCATCAAGATCAGCATCGCCGACTTGATGGAAGGCAAACCGGAGGCGGACATCCTCGTCAAACCGGGAGACATCGTTGTGGTCTCTGAAGGAGTTTTTTAGCATAGTCACAACATGTTATTTGCGAATTGTCATTGCGAGGAGTAAATTCATTTGATTAAACGACGAAGCAATCTCTTAATAAGGATCGGATTGCTTCTTCCGTCTTCGGCGGGCTCGCAATGACAAGGTAGTAAGGGAATTGTTTTATTCTAGAACCCAGAACCGAACACCCAGAACCAGTTTTTGAAGGATGGAGGAGCAATGGAAGAACAGCATACAACGTTACGCGATTATTTAAGGGTTGTGTTCCGTCAGAAACTGGTGATCATTACCAGTATCCTGACCGTGATGATCACCGTCTATCTCGGCGTGCATTTGAGAACCCCGGTTTATCAGTCCAGGGTGAAGATCCTGGTTTCCGGGGAGAAGCAGATGGAATCGCCTTATTACAGGGAACCGCTCGGTTACCGGGATAGCCAGCTTACGCTGACCCAAAGCGAGATGGTGCTTTCCAGGCCGGTGCTGGAACTGGCGGTGCGCGCGCTCGGTATGGACAAAAAGCCTCTGGATTACGAGAACAAATTCGCCTGGCCGCCCAAGCGCCGGCTTATTTCCTGGAACGCCGCGCGCCAGGAGAAAAGGCTTTCCAGTCTGCCTAAGGATAGCGCGAGGCTCTATATGCTGGAGAATGCCATTAACGAACTGCGCGGCAGCATTAAAGTCGAGCCTGTGCGCGATACCAATATGTTCACCATCACTTCCAGCGATTTCAGCCCGATCGGCGCCGCGGTCATCGCCAATACCGTCAGCCGTTCTTACGTTATCTTCGACCTACAGCAGCAGTTGGCCGAGTTACAGCTTAAATACGGCGATAAACATTCCACCGTGCTGCAATTGAGGGACAGCGTGGAGAGGATGACCAAGAGCTTGAACGGCCAGCCCCTTCCGGACGTGGAAGCCATCGGCCCCGCCAGCGTCAAGGTGGTGGAACAGGCCTCCGTGCCTTTACAGCCCGCCGGGCCGGCTAAACAATTAGTCTATCTGCTGGCAGGCTTGATGTCCGTTTTCTTAGGCGTGATGCTGGCGTTTGCCTGCGAATATCTGGACCAGACTTTCAAGACCCCGCAGGAAATGGAGCAGTATCTGAACGTTCCCTATCTTGGTTTTGTGCCTTTTCGCGGACGCGGGGAGAGCCCGTTGATCAAAGACGCCGAAAGAGCCACGCCTTACGTGCTGGCTTTCAGGAACCTTTCCGACCAGCTTTACTTGATAATGAAAGACCGCAGTTATAAATCCCTGCTGGTCACTTCCGCCGAGCCTTCTGAAGGGGTTACCACTATCGCGGCCAACCTGGGGATATACCTCTCCACTATCCGGGGGCATAAAGTGCTGGTGATCGGCGCCAACCTGCGCAATCAGACCCTGCACACTTTCTTCGGCCTGGAGAATAAAGCCGGATTGTCGGACGTGGTGCAGGATAAAATGACCCTCAAGCAGGCGGTAAATCATATTTCGCCGACGCTGGATGTGCTCTTTACCGGACAAAGCACTTTAAATCCGATCACTATTCTCGATTCGCACAGGATGGCCGAAATGGTCAAGGAAGCGGAAGCCGCCTATGACCTGGTGCTGGTGGATTGCGCCAACCTGGGCGGGTATAAAGACGGATTGGTCGTCTCTTCTTACGTGGACTCCACCGTGGTGGTCATCGACGAAAGCAAGACCAGGCGCCAATTGGTGCAGGCGGCCATCGCGCCCTTAAGGCAGAAAAAAGTCAACATCCTCGGCGCCATACTCAACAACCGCACCTTCGTCATACCGAGGGTGATTTATGACCGCATATAAATGCGGGTTCTGGGTTTTTGGTTCTAGGTTCTGGGAAAGGCAAAGACTATGATCGCAAGTTACCGTGATCTAGAAGTCTGGCAATTGGCAATAGCAGTGGTAAAAGATATATATTGTCTTACCAAAAAATTCCCAGCAGAAGAAATTTATGGTTTGAATAGTCAAATGCGCAGGGCGGCAGTTTCGATAGCTTCCAATATCGCCGAAGGTAAAGCTCGGCAGTCAAAAAGTGAATACGTGCAGTTTTTATATATAGCATTAGGCTCAACTGCGGAATTGGAGACACAGGTAACAATAGCTAAAGAATTGGATTATCTTACTTTGCTTGAAGAGAAGAAATTAATCGATCAATTAGACCATATCGGTAAGATGTTGCGTGGTTTGATAAAAGGCTTAAGGACTGATAAATAATGGATATTTATATAGTTTCTCCCAAAACCCAGAACCCAGAACCTAGAACCTTTTAAATATGATATTACTCACCGGCGGTGCGGGATACATCGGTTCGCATATGTTAAGGCTTCTGCTCGAACAGGGCAGGGAGGTGGTCGTTTTTGACAACCTTTCCACCGGCAGCAGGGAACGCCTGCCTTCCGGGATTGAGTTCGTCGAGGGCGATCTGCGTTCTCCCGAGGATGTAGAGAAACTTTTTTCGCGTTACCGTTTCGGCGCCGTGCTGCATTTCGCCGCTTCCATCGTGGTCCCGGAATCGGTGGCGCAGCCGCTTAAGTATTATGAGAACAACGTCTGGGGTTCGGTGAACCTGCTGCAGCATTGCCTGAAACACGGCACGCGTAAATTCATCTTTTCTTCCACCGCCGCGGTTTACGGACAGCCGGAGGAGATGCCGGTCAGCGAGGACGCGCCTTTGCGGCCGGAGAATCCTTACGGCAGGAGTAAGTTAATGGTGGAGAAATTATTAGGCGATTGCGCCGCAGCCGGGCAGCTGGATTATCTGGCTTTGCGCTATTTCAACGTCTCCGGCGCGCACGCAAGCGGCGAGATCGGGCAGTCTTTACACGAAGCCACGCATTTGATCCCGAATATCCTGAAAGCCGCCGCCGGCGATATCCCGGCGTTGAATATTTTCGGCGACGATTATCCCACGCGCGACGGCACCTGTATCAGGGATTATATACACGTTACGGATTTGGTGAGAGCGCATTTATTGGCCCTGGACGCCTTGGATAAGGGGAGCAGGAATACTTCAATTAACCTCGGCAGCGGTTCCGGATACAGCGTCAGGGAGATGGTCGCCGCGGCCGAGAAAGTGACCGGCAGGAAAATCCCGCTGAAAATTACCGGACGCAGGCCCGGAGACCCGGCGGAATTAGTGGCCTCATACGCGAAAGCCCAAGAATTGCTGGGCTGGCAGCCAGAATCGGGCTTGGAGGAAATAATCTCCTCGGCGTGGAAATGGCAGCAGAAGAAACCGAGGGACGAAGCACGAGGCACGAAGCATGAAGCACGAGGCACGAGAAAGAAGCGGGTTCTGGGAAAAGTATTGAATAAAGATTAGATACAAGTTTTTAATAATAATTAGTTCTTGGTTAAAGGGCTTGATTGTTTTTAGAACCCAGAACCTAAAACCCAGAACCGGTTTTTAGAATAGGAGTAATCTCAATGTACAAAATCGGCGTGATCGGGACGGGATACGTTGGCTTGGTGACCGCGGCTTGCCTGGCGGACCTGGGCAATGAAGTGATCTGCGTGGATAATGACCGCAAAAAGCTGGACAACCTGAAAAAAGGCATTATCCCTATCTATGAACCGGGCATGGAAGAATTAATCGCCAAAAACAGGAAAGCCGGGCGGATCTCCTTCAGCCACAGCATAAAAGAGGCGACGCGTGCATCCGAGATTGTTTTTATCTGCGTAGGCACGCCAGCGCACGCCGACGGAGGCGCGGATCTCTCGGCGGTGGAATACGTGGCGCAGGAGATCGCCAAATCCATAAACGGCTATAAAGTGATCGTGGGCAAGTCCACTGTCCCGGTGCAGACCGGGGAGCGCATTCAACAGACGGTGGCGATGCTGACGCGCGGCAAATACGAATTCGACGTGGTCTCCAACCCGGAATTCCTGCGCGAAGGACAGGCTATTTCCGACACTATGCATCCCGACCGGATCGTTATCGGGGTGGAGAGCAAGCGCGCGGAAGAGATAATGCGCAAACTTTACGCGCCGATCAAAGCGCCGCTGGTAGTAACCAATATTCCCACCGCAGAGATCATCAAACACGCCTGTAACAGTTTCCTCTCCACGAAGATCTCTTTCATCAACGCCGTCGCCAATATCTGCGAGCGGGTGGGCGCGGACGTCAAACAGGTGGCGCACGTTATGGGGTTGGATAAGCGTATCGGCGCGTCTTTTCTTGATGCCGGGGCCGGTTTCGGAGGGTATTGCTTCCCCAAGGACCTGGACGCCTTTATTCATATCGCCCAGAAGAAAGGCTATGATTTTGAACTGCTCAAAGCGGTGCGCAGTATAAATAAAGAGCAGAAAAAGCTCGTTTTCAAAAAGGTCGAGGACGCGCTTTGGAATATCAAGGATAAAACCATCGCCGTGCTGGGATTAAGCTTTAAGCCGAACACGGACGACATCCGGAATTCCATTTCTTTTGAAATAATCGGGATGCTGCAGCAGTCAGGAGCAAAGATCCGGGCATACGACCCGCACGCGATGACCAAGGCCGCGCAGGAACTGAAGTCGGTAAAATTCTGCCGCGACGCCTACGACGCAGCCAAAGGCGCACACTGCCTGTTGATCATCACCGAATGGGAAGAATTCCGCCGCCTGGATCTTGTAAAACTGAAAAAAATAATGCGCAGCCAGTTCATCATCGACGGCAGGAATATCTTCGACCCGGCGATAATGCAAAAAGCAGGATTTGTGTATAAGAGCGTAGGCCGTTGAGAGCCGAAGCCTCGTCGATCTTTGTGGCGGGCGTAGGGAGGTAACGACCGTAGCCTCGCCAACGTATCAGTGGCGGGCGTAGTCTTGCCGATCATTGTGAGGGGCGAAGTCCGCCAAAGCTTCAGTGGCGGATGTGGGCCGTTAAGACGGCCGGTTCTGGGGACAGAAAAGAAGTCCATAGTCCACAGTCGATAGACCATAGTTAAAAGAAGACGACAGACGTACGAAAGGGGCAAGGCACGAGTGGCTAAATACCTTGCGCAGGCCGGAATTGCGCAAGTATTCACCCGTGTGAAGATGAGGGGCGGCGTCATTGCGAGGAAGCCGATAGGCTGACGAAGCAATCTATTCCCCACTAAGTTATTACGAGCCACCGACGGCGGAAAAGCAAACTGTAATTTTTACGGAAAACGACAACTAAATACGAGGTAAGAATGAAAGGCATAATTCTTGCTGGTGGTAAGGCGACGCGATTATATCCGATCACCAAATGTATCTCTAAACAGCTTTTGCCTGTTTATGACAAACCGATGGTGTATTATCCTTTGTCGGTGTTATTACTTGCCGGGATAAAAGAGATTTTGTTGATTTCCACCGCGCAGGCGATTCCGCAATTCAATGATCTCTTGGGGGATGGAAGTGATCTGGGGATTTCAATTCAATACGCGGTCCAGGAGCATCCGCGCGGTATAGCGGAAGCTCTTATTATCGGGGAAGAATTCATTGCCGGAGAGAGGGTGTGTTTGATCCTGGGAGACAATATTTTCTTTGGGAGCGGCTTGTCCGGGTTATTGAAAGAAGCCTCCACCCAGAAAGAAGGAGCAACTATCCTGGGGTATTATGTGAAAGATCCGCAGCGTTACGGTGTGATCGAATTTAACGAAAATAGGACACCGATCGCTATAGAAGAAAAACCTGTACACCCCAAGTCAAATTGGGCGATTACCGGATGTTATTTTTATGATCAAAACGCCTCTAAAATCGCCCAAACCATCAAACCTTCAGGGCGAGGCGAATTTGAGATTACTGATCTTAACCGTTTTTATCTTAACGAGAATAAGTTGAAAATCCTGCTAATGGGCAGAGGGTATGCCTGGCTGGATACAGGAACCTATGAGTCCCTGATTGACGCCTCAATGTTTATTAAAACAATAGAAGACCGTCAGGGTTTGAAGATCGGCTGTATTGAAGAGATCGCCTACCGTATGGGATTTATAGATAAAAAACAATTATTAAAATTATCTCAGGCCATCCCTACCGGCTACGGAGATTACTTAAAGATGATTCTCGATGAATAATAATATATGAGTAAAAGAACGCGTAAAATATTGATCACCGGCGGAGCCGGTTTTATCGGCAGTGCTCTCGTAAGGTCCGTCATTGCGAGTCCCAAAGGGGCGAAGCAATCTTGCGAAGTTGTCGTAGTCGATAAACTCACTTACGCCGGAGACCTGGCACGTCTTGCAGACGTTAAGGAGAAGGTTGCTTTCTATAAAACTGATATCTGCGATAAAAAAGCGATGGAACGGATATTTAAGAAAGAAAAGCCTTCTATTTTCCTGCATCTTGCCGCGGAAAGCCATGTTGACAGGAGTATCTTAGGAAGCGATGAGTTCATAGAGACGAATGTGCGCGGCACGCAAGTCATTCTGGATGTTGCCAAGGCGTTTAATATTGAGCGATTCGTGCATATCTCCACCGATGAAGTCTACGGAGACATAGAAAAAGGCCAGTTTTATGAGCATACGGCTTTTAATCCCAGTTCGCCTTATTCAGCCAGCAAAGCCGCCGCCGATTTGCTGGTGAAGTCCTATATCCGTACCTTTAAGTTCCCGGCAATAATTGTCCGGCCGTCCAATAATTACGGCCCATGGCAGTATCCGGAGAAATTCATCCCGGTGATAATCTATAAGGCATTGAACGATCAAAAAATCCCTGTCTACGGCAAAGGCTTGAATGTGCGTGAATGGCTTTATGTTTCCGATTGCGCTGATGCCATAAGAGCGATTATGAAAAAAGGCAGAGTAGGCGAAGCGTATAACCTCGGCTCCGGATATGAAATAGCGAATATCGAAGTAGTAAAGATCATTCTCGATATACTGCGCAAACCGCATTCATTGATCGAGTTTGTCCAAGATCGCCCGGGGCATGACCTGCGTTATAGATTGAATTCTGATAAGTTGCGTAAAGAACTGAATTGGAAAACAAAACATAACTTTGAAAAAGGCATAGCAAAAACAATAGCGTGGTTCGTGAAGAATGCGGGCTGGGTAGAAAAGAAGTCGGGGGTGTTGAGCAAGTATTGGAAGAAAGTTTATACTTCAGCAGTGATATAATTGCGTGAAGTTGAAATAAATGTATTAAGGTTTGGAGTGATTTTAAAGTGAGTAACGTATGGAGGAGAATGGTTCTGACGTATTCTAACTTACGTAAGATTAGACTGAATTACTAAACGTGTAGGATAAGAAGAGGGGAATTAAATGAGAAAAGATTTTCTTGTGTTCGGAAGTCCGTTAATTGAACAACCTGAAATAGATGAGGTTGTTGCTTCTTTAAAGTCTGGTTGGATTGGCACTGGGCCTAAAGTTTACAAGTTCGAACAGATGTTTAAAGAGTATAAAGGTAGTAAGTTCGCGATAGCTTTGAATTCCTGCACTGCAGCTTTGCATCTTTCAATGCTTGCTATAGATATAAAGCCTGGAGATGAAGTTATAGTTCCAACTATGACTTTTGCCGCGACAGCAAACTCCGTAATTCATGCCGGTGGCACTCCGATTTTTGCTGATTGTGAACGCGATACTATGAATATTGATCCAAAGGATATTGAGCGCAAGATTACACCGAGGACGCGCGCTATCATTCCTGTCCATTTTGCAGGGCGGCCATGCAATATGGATGAAATAATGCGGATTGCCAAAAAGTATGATCTCAAGGTGATTGAAGATTGCGCTCATGCTATCGAGTCAGAATATCACGGAAAGAAAATCGGTACATTTGGAGATCTTGGATGTTTTAGTTTTTATGTGACCAAAAATATTGTTACTGGGGAAGGCGGGATGGTAATTACCGATAATGAAGAATATGCCAGCAAGATTAAAGTTCTTGCCTTGCACGGCATGAGCAAAGATGCGTGGAGGCGATTTAGCGATGAAGGGTATAAACATTATCAGATAATATACGCTGGTTTTAAGTATAACATGATGGACATTCAGGCAGCTATGGGCATTCATCAGTTAGCGAGAATAGATAAATACTTGCAGAGAAGGAAGGAGATTTGGGGTAGGTATAATGATGCATTCAAGGGTTTATCGGTATTTATACCCGCACCCGTTGAGATTGATACTAGCCATGCGTATCATTTATATACTTTGTTGCTTAATATAGATAATCTTAAGATAACTCGCGACCAACTATTAGATGCTATGACTAAACAAAATATCGGAGTAGGAGTACATTATATTGCGCTACATTTGCATCCATATTATCAGCAAACTTACGGATATAAAAAAGGAGATTTCTCTAATGCCGAATGGATTTCAGACAGAACAGTAAGCATCCCCTTATCGGCGAAGCTGAATGATACAGACGTTGAATGTGTGGTAAATGCGGTTGAGTGTACGCTAAAATGAAACTGGGAGTAAAGATTTTTGGGATTTTCTGCTAATAAAGTATATTTTTAGGCTTTATCGCGGAATGGACTTAGGAAAGAACGGTGGTGTCGCTATTATTATCTACGAAGTTAAGCGGGTAAGTGATGAGGATACGAAGGATGTGATTGAAGTGGTGGGGAAGGTACTGAAGTATAAGGAATGATTCCAGGAGTTTTTATGGTTAGTATGCGGATAGAGATATTAGAAAGATTACTATTTTTGAGGGGCATTAGAAGGCAACTCAATTTATATACTTCCTTGAATTCTGGCTTAGTATATTTTCAAAGAACAGATTTCAGAGACCTGTTACCGTTACAAAACATCGCACCATTATATTTGAAAGAAATGTCTACAAATGATGAGTCTCAAATTAACGAGTGGCTTCATATTATTAATCAATCATTCTCAAGAGACTGGGGAAAAAAAGACTACATAGAGAATATTATAAATCATAAAATATATAATATTCTTCATGTGTATTTTCTTATGGATGGGGAGAAATATATTGGAGTTGTATCAGAGGCAGTATTTAAAAAGAACAATCAAGTTGGAGTTACTCATTACTTAGGCCTAGATAAGGATTATTTCGGTAGAGGGCTTGGTAAATATTTGATACTTTACATACTTCACAAAATGAAAGAACACAACCTCAAAAGTTGTGAAGGGGAAAGTACTTTGGATCACGAGAAATCTCTATTTATCCATTTTAATCTCGGCTTCTATCCAAAGACTAAGTTAGATTATTGGAATACTCCCAATCATGCTCCTGCATTAATGCGAGTTATTATTAATTATATGTTCAAGCGTCTTTATAAGAGGAAACGCCGTTAAATTACAATGTTTGTCTACAATCCTTTGGTTGATATAAAGATGGACAGAATGGTAAAAGAAATTCTACAAATCTTAAGCGTAACGATTTTCGAGAAAACCCCTATCTCGCAAGCACTTACAGAAACTAACGTCATCGTCAAAACTGGTGAAAACGATAATTAATTGAAACTATTCAACTTATGACCGGACACTACTGAATTCAAATATATTATTGATACGTGATAAGAGTGTAAATTAAGTTACTATCGAAGAATGAATGGACAGTTGAAAACACGGGCAGTTTTAGGCGTAAAATGGACCACTATAGCTACAATTGTGGTTAGCGGCTGTGATTTTCTGCGGGTAGCGATTTTAGCACATTTATTGTCACCTGTTGATTTTGGATTGATAGGTATGCTTATGGTTATAGGAGGATTTGCTCAAGCCTTTGCCGATATGGGAATTAGCAATGCGATAATCCAGAAGCAAGATGCTACTCATAACCAATTATCAAGTCTATATTGGGCGAATCTATTTACCGGTATTTTAGTAGGAGGCATAGTTTATTTATCGGCACCTTTAGTAGCCGGATTTTATCAAGAACCAAGGCTTACGCAACTCATGCCTTGGGTTTCTTTAAGTTTTTTTATCTTGCCATTGGGTCAGCAGTTTCAGGTTTTGCTTCAGAAAGAGCTACGTTTTAAAACGCTAACAAAAATTGATATTAGTTCAGCGGTAATGGGCACATTAGTTTCAATATTCGCTGCCGTGAAGGGGGGTGGGGTTTATTCATTAATATTCGGCAGTTTAGCGAATTTAATTATTCGCACAGGGATGTTAATAGTGATTGGTTGGAAAGAATGGAAGCCAACTTTTTATTTCAGATTTTCAGATTTAAGTGGGTATTTGAGATTTGGGCTATATCAAATGGGCGAGCGTAGCGTAAATTATCTTTCTGCTAATGTTGATTATTTATTTGTTGGTAAATTTTTAGGGGCAGGGACTCTTGGTATATATACTTTAGCTTATCAATTAGTAGTAATGCCTTTTATGAAGATAAACCCTGTTTTAACAAGGGTTGCATTTCCTGTTTTTTCAAAAAAACAGACAGATGATCTAGCGTTACGAAGAGGTTATGTAGAAATGTTGAAACTTATATCGCTTTTGGTTTCTCCCGTCTTAATCGGAATAGTAGCTACTGTTTCGGTATTTGAGCCAATAGTTTATGGCAGGGGATGGGAGATGACTATCCCGCTTGTTCAGATATTGGCAATTATGAGCATCCTCAAAACATTGGGAAATCCATCAGGTTCGATATTGTTAGCTAAAGGAAGAGCAGATATCGGGTTCAAATGGAACGTGATCACAGCGGTTCTTAATAGCTTAGTGTTTTTATTCGTTGTTCAACATGGTGTATTTGTGTTGGCTTGGAGTTGGAATATTCTGAGCATAGGATATTTTATAATAGGTGGGCTAATCTTATTTCGTGTCATAGGTTTGACTTGGGAAGAGTATATTTATTCATTTTTACAAGTATGGCTCATTAGTTTTATAATGGGTGCGTTTGTTTATGTGTCAGGAATGGTTATGAAATGTTACATGGTAAACCAATTAAGCATATTAGTTCTTCAAGTAATTCTCGGGACTATAATTTACTGCGCTCTTATTTTTAAATCCGAAAAGGATTACCTATTACGGCTTTGGGCGCTCCTATTTTCTTCTCAAAGGGAAGGTGGCGTATAATGCCAGGGCTTGTGGGTTTTAGTAAAAAACATATGGATGGGATCAAAGCAAAGAGTGTGTTACAAAAGATGCAGAATCTTATTACGCATTATAATTTTTATGCTAAGGATGATTTATTCTACGATGACTTTATTTCTGCTACAAGAGTGCATACGAATATAATTCAGAAGCAGCCGCAGCCATATTGCGAGAATGGAGTATATGTTTGGCTTGATGGAGAATTTTATAATAAAGGAGAATTAAAAGCTAAATATGGAATTACTGCTGATACTGATCCGGAGTTATTGGCAGGGCTTTATAACCGAGATAACAAATTTTCATTCTTGAAATCAATCGACGGTTTATACTCCATAGTGCTTTACGACTTGATTCGGAAAAAGTTATTCCTGATTACGGACCGATATGGACTACGCCATCTTTATTTTATGGTAAAAGACAATGCAATTGTTTGGGGTTCCGAAGTCAAGGTCATGCTGGCATTTCCTAACTTTCATCCAATAATCAACAAACAATCAGTTGAACAATTTTTTGGAATCGGGTATCTGCTTGAGAATAATACATGGTTCGAAAACGTTGAGTTGGTTCCATCAGGTACTGTATTATCATGGGATTTAATTAATAATAAAATGAGTAATTATCGTTATTGGTGGTGGGATGAGATAAAACCGATAACTGGTAAATTGAACGAAACAGAAATTGTTAGTGAATTAGGGCGGATTTTTGATGATGCGGTAAAAAGGCGATGCAGAAAAGAAGAACGAGTAGGTTTAATGTTGAGCGGTGGGTTAGATTCTCGCGCAATATTATCCGCTATGCCTGTTACGGAATATCCAACACATGCTGTAACTTTTGGCCAAAAGGGGTGTGATGATGTTAAAATCGCCGCTATGGCTGCTCACATCAAAGGGGCACACCATCATGTATATGAACTCACTCAAGCAAATTGGCTTCAACCGAGGATCAATGGTGTCTGGTTGACTGACGGGCAAATGGATTTGATGCATATGCATGGTATCGAAGGCCTGAATTCTACAAAGGACCTGTTTGATGTAAACCTCAATGGCTTTGCGGGTGATCTTATCTTAGGTGGAAGTTATCTAAAGAGGACGGCATATTTTGATTCCGAGATTAATGAATCACAAGCCGTAGAAACTATGGATTGCGAGAGAAAGGCGGTCAATAATCTTGAAATTTATCGTGGGCTAAGAAAAACCGATTATTATTTTATTCAAAATCGAGTAAGAAGGTTTACTTCCGGTGGACCTAAATATTTACTATCATTGATAGAAGACAGGAAACCGTTTTTTGACAATAAACTTATCGAATTAGCGTATTCTTTACCGGATTCATATCGATTTAATAGTTACATATATAAAGAAATGCTTCTTAGGCAGTACCCGGGATTTTATAAAAACATTCCGTGGCAACGAACTGGCATGCCCATCGGGCTCTCTAATTTTAGTAGTTTTCTTGTGAGTTTTAATAAAAAAACTATCAGAAGACTATCCGCGATAGGCCTACAGTCTAATAGTAGAAATAATTATACTGATTATCCAAAGTGGATTCGCGAAGAACCGGCTAAATCTTTTTTCCAGCAGATACTGAGTAGTCTTGAAGCCTTATATCGTAAGTACATACCTTATGAACAGGTAATTTCTGATTTAAATGATCATTTTGGTGGAAAAGATAGATCGGTAAACTTATGCCGTTATCTTACATTTGAAATATGGCTTCAGCAGGTTATAAAAGGTGACCACCGTGATTAAGGCAGTTGTAGCTCATCTTAAAGACAGTTTTTTTATTAAGTCAGAAACATTTATTTATAACTGTATTTCAAGTTTTACGAGGTTTAAACCAATATGTTTGGCCAAAGAATTTAACAATTTAGATTATTTCCCTTTTCCAGAACAAAATCGCTTCGAAATCGTTTTCCCTTATAGTAAGAAAGATAGAATATTATTTGTTTTATTCAGAAGATATCGAAAGATAATACAGGTATTAAAACGAGAGAAAGCTGTTTTATTACATGCTCATTTTGGTCCTTCAGGAGTTTTTGCGTTACCATTTGCGAAAGAATTGCGGATACCACTAATAACAACATTTTATGGATATGATATATCAAAGTTGGCTCGGGATAAAACATGGTTACGGAAGTATAAGATTCTTTTTAAACAAGGAGATTTTTTTCTTGTCGAAGGTTCTTATATGAAATCTTGTTTGGTTGCTTTAGGATGTCATGATAATAAAATAAAAATCCAGCGAATTGCTATTCCTCTTGAAAAAACACCGTTTCGAGAGCGTCTTCCAAAAAAGCAAGAGGAAAACGTAATATTTATATTTGCTGGTCGTTTTGTTGAGAAAAAAGGGTTAATTTATGCACTACAGGCTTTTAGGGAAGCCAGAAAAGAATTAACTAATTTTGAATTTAGAATAATTGGAGACGGGTTATTAAAAAGTCAAATTTATGATTTTGTGCAAGCTAATCTAATGGATAGTTATGTTAAATTCCTGGGTTTCTTATCTTACGACGAATATCTTAAAGAAATGGAGAAAGCCGATATATTTATTCATCCAAGTGTTACAGCTTATGATGGCGATAGTGAAGGTGGAGCTCCAACCACCATTCTTGAGGCTCAAGCAATGGGAATGCCAATTATTGCGACGAATCATGCAGATATACCCAATGTAACTTTGCCAGGGCAAAGTGCTTTACTTTCAGAAGAAAGAGATATAGTGTCGTTAACTCAGAATATAAAACAATTGCTTATAAGTCAGAACTCTTGGGGGCGAATGGGAAGAGCAGGCAGAAAGTTCGTGGAAGATAACCATGATCTAAAGATAGAAGCTGAGATTTTAGAAGATATTTACGATACTATTTTAAAATCATAAATAAAAATATAATGTTTAAAATAGACCCATTAGTTTCCGTTGTAATCCCAACCTATAACCGGCGCATACGATAATAGGGGAGATAAACTGGATAAATAATGTCTTGATGAAAGTGAGTAATCAGTAGTGGGGTAACGCATAGAATATTTGGGTATAAAAATATGAATATAATCTATTTTGGCAATGTTGTATGGTCATCATTATGGAAAAGAAGTCAAACTATAAGTTATCATCTGCAAACAAGTGAATCTATTGAAAAGATTTTTTATTTAAATACACCTGTTTATATTACTGGATTGATTTCTAGAAATATAGTGGAATTCAAAGGTATTTCTAATAAGTATGCGTGGAAAAGTGTTTTTCCTGTAAATGTTTCCAGTAAATTAGCAACGTTAACTCCACTTTTGTTTAATAGAAGAAATTCCTTTTTAAGGTTAAATAATTTAATAAGTGAGTGCTATGGTAGGTATTTAGTTAGAAAACAAAAAGGGAAGGATTTGTGGCTTTGGATAGCTGATTTCTCTCCTTCTCGTTATGTTATGTACAAAAAGTTGATTCCCATAGCAAAAAGAATCATTATTGATATGCCGGACGATATTCTTGGATTTGCGACTAATGATCCGAATTATGTATCGGTATCGGATTTTTTTAGGTATTGCGTTGCTCGTGCTGATATAGTCCTGTGCGCCAATGAACATATATACGATAAATATAATGATAATAGCGGAAAGTTCTATGTACTTAATAATGGGGTAGATTTCTCGGTTATAGATAAATATCGTAAGACAGATAACGATCTGTTCTCAGCATTAAAAATAAAACATCCAGTAGTAGGATATATGGGAGTAATAGGGTTGCACCGTATAGATTTAAATTTAGTTGAACGGTTGCTGAAAACATACAAAGAGTTCTCGTTTGTTTTCCTAGGAATGGACGACCACCATTTTTTGCCACCTTTACAAAAGAAATATCCTAATTGTTATTATATCCCGGCAGTCCCGTATGAAAAGATGATTGATTCTGTGGCTCATTTCGACGCGGCCATTATTCCTCACCAAAGTAATGAGCATACTAAGGGGAATAATTTGTTGAAGGCCTATATATATTTAGCGCTTAAGGTGCCAATTGTTTCTACCTCAGTATCAGAATTGGATAAAATAGGTGATGTAATAGATATTGCGGATAATACTAAAGATTTCTGTGATCTCGTAGGAGCCGCTATCAAACAGCCTAACTTGTTGAAATTAGATAAAGGATATGAATTAGCCAGAATGAATTCGTGGAGCTCAAGAATGGAATCTCTGTATTCAATCTTAGGAATGAAAAAAGCTTCATGAAGAGTTAATATGGTCAACCCGTTAGTATCGATTATTGTCCCAAATTATAATTACGGGAGATTCATTTCGGAAACATTAAGAAGTATACTTAGACAAACTTTCACTGATTATGAAGTTATTGTTATCGATGATGGTTCAACAGACAACAGCAGGGACGTTGTTGATCATATGGCATCTGACTTTGGCGAAAGATTAACATATATTTATCAAAATAATCAAGGTGTCTCAGCCGCAAGAAATAAAGGTATCAAAACAGCCAGAGGACAATATATTGCTTTCATTGACGCGGATGATATTTGGCTTATCGATACTTTGGGAAAGCTTGTAAACTTTCTTGAAAATAATCCTAATATATCAATGGTATATGGAAACACAGAGTTTTTTGATTCTTCTACATATAAAAGCTTAGGTTTTGACCATGGGAATAATTCCTTAAAAATACCTTATACTGGGAAATGCATAGATCAATTATTTATCCGGGGGAATTTTATCCCTATTATGACTACTTTAACCAGAAGGGAAGTATTTAATTCGATCGGGTTTTTTGATGTGAGATTCCGAGTGGGAGAAGATCTGGATATGTGGTTGCGATTAACTGCAAGTTACGAGATAGGTTATATAAATGAAGTTCTTTGTAGGGTTAGGAGACATGGTAATAATCTTACTTTTAATTATCTGGAGGATATAAAGGTCGAAATCATAAGGACTCGAAAAGTGCTCCGAATGAACCCCAGATTAAAAGAGTTTCTAGGTGAAGATATTATTACGAAGAAATGGTATCTAGCATATTATCATTTAGGGATGCAATTAATTCTAAAATCCGATAGGAAAAAAGGCAGACGGTGGCTTAAAAAGGCGCTTAAACTTAATCTGAATCCGTTTATTAATAAAATTTACATATATTACTGCTTATCATATTTACCATTTATTGGGATTATAGATAAAGCTAGGCAAAGTTGGAGATGTATTAATTCCCTCTTTCATATGAACCGTGGACAAATTTAATGGTAAACTATAACCCCAAAGTAAGCGTTATTATTCCTACTTATAACCGAGCGAATTTATTACGATTAGCATTAGATAGTGTTTGTGCGCAATCAGAGAAAGATTGTGAGATTATTGTGATAGACGATGGATCACAAGATGATACGGAGAAAGTAGTCAAATCTTATGGACATATTCATTATATAAATATCTCCAATGGAGGAGTTGCTAGAGCAAGAAATATTGGGATTAAATCTGCGAGAGGCAGGTTTATTGCTTTTCTTGATTCAGATGATAGTTGGGATCCTGATAAGTTAAGATCGCAATTGGAGGAGTTTGAGAGATATCCAGAGAGCGGTATGGTTTTTTCAAATTTTAGACATATTGATCATAACGGTAAAATCCTCATGGACCAGTTTATAAATATTCCTTCCAAAGGATATTCATTTGTGACACGGTTGCATTCGATCATTGAAGGGAGTTTGCCTTGTGCTACATCTACCGTAATGGTGCGCAAGTCTTTATTGGAAAAAGTAGGTTTATTTGATGAAGCGTATAGAATCGCAGAAGATTTTGACATGTGGATTAGAATTATGTTATCCGGGGAAGCGCGTTTTATTAATAAAGTTCTTACATCTTATAGATTACATGATGCACACCTTAGTCAGTCTTTACGTTCGGAAGTCTGGAGTCCTTTTGTAGATGTTGTTATAAAACATTCAAAAGCACTCCTGGATAAAGGATTAGTACCAAGGAAATATATCTGTAAATTTTCTTTGTTAACTGCGAGAGCCTTATTGTTAGAGGGAAAACGCACGCTTGCCTTTAAATATAATATTTCTGCGTTGTCCAATTCACCGCTTAATAGTTCGGTTTACAAAGAGATTATAAAATGCTTGTTAGGAACCAGAATAATCAAATGGGATTTATTAAAAACAGATAGAAATAATAAAAGCAGCAGTATTCTAGATAAATATTATTAACCTTATTTCATCTCGTTAATAAGGGAAGTCAAATTATGCCCTCTAAGGCAATAAAAGTCTGCGTTATTTCTCCAGGGTTGCCTATCCCTCCCAGTAAAGGGGGGGCGATAGAGACAGTCATTTACGAATCGGTTCAATTTATGAAAGAAGTTAAGATATGTGTTTTTTCCGAGCAAGTAAAGCCAGACGATGTGATTAAGATTAATACCGATAATATTGAGTACTTTCAATTTAAAAGCAATCCTTTTATATTGAGTCTTCAAGGATTCTTGAATCGCATCGCACAGAAAGGTTTCTTTTCACTTTATGGAATATTTTTTATAAGAAATCTCATTTCTTTTGTGAAATCCTCTCCTGATATTATACATATAAACAATAATTTTTATTATATCCCATATTTGCATCGAAAATATCCCAATAGCCGGATAGTATTGCATATGCATAATGATTTTCTTTTTTATCATAGATGGTTAGATAATAAATATAAGAAAATCATCAATTTAGCTGATCGTATTATAACAGTTTCAGAGCATGTGAAAGAGCAGATAGTTAAGCATTATAGAGCTTGTGAATTCAAGATCCATGTGGTTCATAATGGTGTGTCATTAAAAAAATTTAGGAGGTTAAGCAAAGGAGATGCAAGATTATCCTTATGGGCGAACAACTTGAGGTTAAAAGATAATGATAAGGTAATTATTTATGTCGGAAGATTGTGTGAAGAGAAAGGGGTTACATATCTTATTCAAGCATTTAGAGAAATTTGTCATGAAAATAAAAACGCAAAATTATTAATAGTAGGTTCTTCTTGGTTCGTCGATAGTAAAAAAACGCCATATCTTAATGAACTGAGAACATTATCAGCCGGAATAAAAGATAACATTATATTCACGGGATATATCCCGAATAGCGAACTGAATTATATATATAATTTATCTCAAATATGTGTTGTGCCATCAGTTTTTAATGAGCCTTTTGGATTGGTTATCCTTGAGGCAATGGCTTCAGGCTGTGCAGTTATAGCTTCCAGAGTCGGAGGAATCCCTGAAATAATTGATGATGGGAAGACAGGTTTGCTTTTTGATGCCCAAGATTCGATTATGCTTTATGAAAAGATTAAGTCTTTACTTCAAGATGTTGAAGGAAGAGAAAGAATTGTTAATAACTCTTTACAATATGTAAAGGGTTGCGATTGGTCTGCGGTGGCTAAAAAATATGAAGAAGTTTATATTGATATGCTGAAAAATAAGGCATGAAAATTATACGGGTTTTGCATATAATCAAAACTTTAGACTTGGGAGGGGCGGAGACAAATTTATTTAATTTGGTCAATGCCATTGATAAGGATAAATTTGAATGTCACGTGGCATATTCTTATGGCGGAGCGATAGAAAAAAGGTTTCAAGCGCGTGAAGATCTGAAGCTATTTAAATATGCTAAAGGGGAGCATAAAATTAAAAGCTTAGCCAGTGTTGGGATCATAACGCGATTGGTTAAGTATATCCTTAAGCATAAGATTGATATTGTGCATACGCATACTTTTAACGCGCATATCTGGGGGCTTTTCGCGGCTAAGATCACCGGCAAGAAGATCGTTGAGCACGTCCACGACTTTCGTTATTTAGAACCGGAAGATTTTAGTAGAAGACGGGGAATAAGCCGGCAGTACAAATATGTGAAATATATGGCAAATAAATCTGACGCCGTCATCGTGTTAACAACACAGAATAAGGACTTCTTGATTGAAAAGAACCTTTATCCGGCACAACTCATAAAAGAAATACCCAATGGTATGCCTATTGATAGTGAAACGCATATCGTTGAACAGATGAACAATGATACTTTATTAGCTAAGCTAAAATTAAATAATGGGCAAAAAATAGTTTTAACACCTGCGCGTATTGCTTCTGAAAAGAATATAGATTTGATTCTAAGCATTGCGTTTGATGTTATAAAACAAGATGATAATGCGGTCTTTTTGATTTGTGGGGATGGCCCGTTGCTTGGACAATTTATTGCACAGGTTGAAACACTACGATTAGAGAGTAAAATCAGGTTCATCGGTTTTTATCCTAAGATTGAAGAATTGTTGGCCATAAGCGATGTTTTTTTATTGCCATCTTTCTTGGAATTACATTCTATTGCTATTTTAGAAGCGATGAAGATGAAAGTTCCGGTAGTAATTTCTGCCGGAGTGGGCTGCAATGATCAATTTATTGATAATTGGCAAAATGGCGTGTTGTTAGATCCATTTAGCGATGAAGGCTGGGCTGAAGCTATTGTCAAGTTACTGAAAGAAGAAGAATTACGTAAGCGCATAGGCAATAATGGTTATCAAACATGCAAAGAACAGTTTGATATAAAGAAAACAGTTAGAAACATAGAGGAGCTTTATGTTCAACTTGCCGCGCAATAGCCTGATTGCAGGCTTAAGCATAATAGTGGCCTTCTTTTTCGCCAAACTATTTATGCAGTTCTATCCGATATTCATCAATAAACCCATTTACATCTTCTCCGTGCCGGTTATATGCATCTTGTTCGTTTTATTCCTTAAAAATCCCGCTTTAATGCTGGCTATAATTCTTTTCAGCCGGGCATTACTTGATCCGGTTTTGAATGAAAGCAAGATTTATTTCCTGGGAATTAACGTTGGTGTTGGCGGGATGATCAACTTAATTATATTGGTCTTTTGGTGGTTTTTGCATATTTCCAAACAGATCAGCAGACGCAGGCCGCTGCAATTAACCAGGAACTGGATGATATTTTTGTTGATCTGCGGAATAACAATAATTTATTCCCCGGAAAAAGGCGATGCCGTGAAGCTTTGGCTGAATCTGTTGACTTACGCGGCGATGTTTTATCTGCCGGTTTATTTTATCAGAGATGAATTTGATAAGAAACGCTGGCTGAAGATATTATTGTTTTCCACTGTTTTACCTGTTATCTTCGCCTATTATGACCTTTTATTCCGCGGCGGCAAATATTTCAGCGATGCCGGAATCCGCATTTATGGAACATTTACACATCCAAATATACTGGCATTTTATATCTTATTCGCTATTGTGTTGGTTTTTTATGTGTTGAAGGCCGGACTCTTCAAATTGAAAAGGCCGCAGAGGAATTTACTAACTATTTATCTGTTTGCGCTTTTTGTCTTACTATTAGGGACAAAAACAAGAAGCGCCTGGGCTGCCTGCTGGGTGTTTTTTATCATTTATGGCTGGTTGAAGGAGAAAAAATATGTCTTCTTTTCTTTAACTGTTCCCTTTCTGTTGTTGCTGAATAAGTCTGTGTTATCCAGGCTTAAGGATTTGACTTATCACACTACCGGTAATTTGGACAGCGGATTGAATTCATGGGCTTGGAGAATGGAGTTATGGAAGAAGACATTACCGGAGATTGCAAGAAGTTTTCTCTGGGGGAAAGGTTTATCTTCGTTTATGAATTATTCCCGGAGTTTTATAACTACATCGGTTGGTAGAGGAATGGCAGCCCATAGCGCTTTTCTGCAGATTTTATTTGAGACCGGGATTTTCGGGACAATGGCGTTTTTGTCTATATTCATTTCAGTTATAAAGAATATCTATGCTAAGGTTAGAGAAGTTCTAACTTTTGAAGCCGCGCTTTTAACCGCTTTTGTTATCAGTTATTTGATTACTTGTCTGGGAGATAACTTGCTTTATTATCTGGCGTATAATTGGTATTTCTTTTTCTTCATTGGACTAATATTGCACAGCAAAGATATCGCGGTTGAGGCTAAATAATGCGCGCAGTCAGTGTTATTGTTCCTTCATATAATTCGTATCTTACTATCGGACGAACGCTTGAGTCTATCCTGAATCAAAATAACAGGGCGATCAACGAGATAATCGTAGTTGATTCTTCAGATGACGGCTTAAGTAGAGAAGTCATTTCTCAATATCACGAACGCGTTCAATTGATTCCCTTAATCAATAGAGTCTCTCCAGCGCAGGCGCGTAATCTTGGGGCTGAACGGGCAAAAGGAGAAATTCTGGTTTTTGTTGATTCCGATGTGGTATTGTCTGATGGCTGGATTGATAAGATCATTGGGGCTTACGAGAACGGGAAGATAATAGGGTGCGGCGGGATTATTTTAGATGAGACACAGGCTAACAATTGGCTGGCGATAGGCCAGTATTTGCTGCAATTCAACGAATATGTCGCACAGGGGAAAGACAGGCAAAAGAAGTTTGTCCCTTCTTGTAACTTATATTGTTCTAAAGAAATCTTTGAGAAAGCAGGAGGATTCCCGGAGATCAGGGCTTCAGAAGATGTTTTATTTTGTTTGAAAGCCGGAGAATACGCTGATATCTGGTTTATCCCCGAAGCTAAAGTTAAGCATATATTCAGGGAAAGTTGGATAGGATACTTTAAGAATCAGATCGTGTTAGGTAAATATATCCTTATTTACAGAAGGCGGGAGAGCAAAGGCAAATTTTATTATCTGTGGTTATGGCCATTATTTTTGTTGCCGGCAATTATAATGCTTAAATTCTGTAGGATCGTTTTGCGGATCCTTAGAAGCAGGCCTATTTATGTAGTAAAGTTTATTTACTCACTGCCGGTATTTTTAGCGGGTTTATTATTCTGGGGTATTGGTTTTACGCAGGCGGTATTTGCTGATGAATAGGCTCCCTTTGAAATAGCGCCGTTGGTTCCGTAGTTTAATATATAATTAAACAGGTTGAAAAATGATAAAAATGCGTAGAGTTAAAACAGATTGTAAGTTTTATAACGGTCACTTGCCTTGTAAACCGCATAAGGCGCAGGGTGAGGTTTGTCAGGAGTGTAAGATTTATCAGAAACTTGGTAAACGCATTCTGATCATAAAACTTGGCGCGGCCGGCGACGTGATCCGGACGACGCCTTTATTAAGTAAAATAAGAGAAAAATACCCAAACGCGGAAGTGGTTTGGTTAACCTGTTTCCCTGACTTAGTGCCGGGGAGAATAGTTAACAAAACCTTGAATTTTGAATTGAAGAATATGCTTTGGCTATCCGAGCAGAAATTCGATTGGCTGATCAATTTGGACAAAGATGACGAAGCTATCGCCTTGGCAGAAAAGATAAAAGCCGGGAAGAAAAGCGGATTCGGTATGGATGCCAGAGGCAAATGCCGGCCTTTAAGCAATAAAGCCGCACTTGATAAGTGGCAGACGGGATTATGGGATGATCTGAATAAGATCAATACCAGAAATTATATGCAGGAAATATTCTCTATTTGCGGTTTTGAATTCAGCGGGGAAGAATATATCCTTGAGAAGAAAGCTTCTTTGCAGTGGCCGGGAATAGATAAAAGCAAAAGGGTTATTGGTTTGAATACCGGCTGCGGAGGGAGATGGATCACTCGATTATGGAGCAATGACAATTGGGTTGATTTGGCTGTTTTGCTTAAGGATCGCGGCTTTGAGGTTGTCTTATTGGGCGGGCCGCAGGAGCACGAGAAGAATTTGGCTATCGCTAAGAAAGCCGATGTGAAATATCCCGGGTATTTCGATTTTCCCGGGTTTATCGATCTTGTGGATCAGTGTGATACAATCGTCAGCCAGGTCACTATGGCTATGCATATAGCTATTGGACTGAAAAAGAAACTGGTTTTAATTAATAATATATTCAATAAGCACGAATTCTTTCTGTATGATAGAGGAAGTATTATTGAACCGGAGTTGAAATGCCTGGGTTGTTTTAAACAGAAATTTGACAAAAATTGTCCGGTTGATAATTGTATGGATTTAATCATTCCTGAAACAGTATTTGAGAAAATCATTTCTTAAGTGAGCGGACACTACTCTTGTAGAGTAAATATTCTCGGTATCCTCATTCATAACCTTACTATGCCGGAAGCTGTGCAATCCGTGCGTCAGCTCATCTTAGAAAAGACCCCTTCAGTTATTGTTACCCCTAATGTGGATGTCCTGGCGCAAACAAGCAGAAACATTGATTTTAAGAATCTATATCGCAGATCGGATTTAATTGTGGCCGATGGTATGCCGTTGGTCTGGGCCGCGCGATTACTGGGAACGCCTTTAAAAACAAGAGTCAGCGGGGCAGATTTGTTCCCGAATATCTGTAAAATGGCCGCGGAGCAAGGCTATTCTGTGTTCCTTTTAGGCGGGAAGCCGGATGCGGCTAAATTGACTTCTGAAAGGCTTATGAAAGAATATCCCGGTTTGAAAGTGTCCGGTATATATTGCCCGCCTTATGGATTTGAAAATAATGAGCAGGAGAATGCTAAGATTATTAGGATGCTAAAAGATGCCAAACCGGACGTCCTTTTTGTCGGGTTAGGCACTCCGAAACAGGAAAAATGGATATTTGAATATAAAGAGTTGTATGGTATTCCGGTTTCTATGTGCGTGGGGGGGAGTTTCGAACTTTATTGCGGTATGTTAAAACGCGCTCCGCTATGGATGCAGAAAACAGGGTTGGAATGGCTCTGGCGGTTGATGATTGAACCGAGACGGTTATGGAAAAGATACCTGGTGGATGATCTGGTATTCGTTAAAATGGTTTTCCGGCAGATACTTAATAAAAGGAGCGTCGGATGCGTATAGCGCTTGGGATATCGTTTATAGCGGCAATTCTATTAGGCGGGAGTTCTTCTTTTGCGGGTGATTCCCATTGGGAATTCTGCGGATGGTATGGCGGCGGATGTTATCCCAACGTGGAGTTTGATCCAAATGTAAAGAACAGGGTTTATCTTACTTCCGACGTGGCGGGGATATGGAGAAGCGATGATCTGGGGGAGAATTGGCAGTTTATCAACAATGGCCTGGGGTATATAAATGTGGCTGTTTTGTCGGCCGCCAGGAATTATCCCGGGGTATTATACGCGGGGACAAAAGGCGGGTTGTTTGTTTCACAGGATTCCGGAGATACCTGGGCCTCCTGCGGCGATTATCCCGGCGGGATCAAATTTGACCGGCCGGGTAGTTACCGGAGTATTGCCGTCTCCGTTTATTCCGCCGGTAAAGTATGCGTGGGGACAAACAGCGGTGATGTATTGTATTCACAGAATTACGGCAGGACCTGGAAAGCCTTGGGCGGAAAGGCAAAGCCTTTTAATAAAGAAGAACTGATAACAGCCGTTATTTTTGATAAACAAGATAAGAATCTCTGGGCAGGTTCCAAAGACGGTATCGCCAGGTTTAACTTCCAAGACAAACGCTGGATAAAAAATGAAAAGGCCCCGGTTAATGTCTTTGATCTATCGATCTCTTCAGACAATCCGGCTTTAATATACGCCGCCGCAGGTAACGCTCTTTGGCGTTCCGTTGATGAAGGAGTTAGCTGGGAGATCGTCGAACAGTTATCGGAGTCAAGTAAGGTACTCCGTGTCGCCCTGTCGGACAAGATATTGGGGATAGCCTGGGAAAGAGACTGGAAAGGCGGGGTTTTGGTAAGTTCCGATGGCGGAAAGAATTGGGAATCTGTGGATGAGGCGATAATTACAAATAAGACGGCAGATCCGACACGCGCCTGGGCGAACGGCAGCGGAAGGCCTACGGCTTTAAAGATAGATCCGTTCAATAATAACGTTCTTTTTAGGACAGACTGGTGGGGAGTGTTTCGCAGTGATGACGGAGGCAAGAGTTGGCAGGAAAAAATAACCGGCGCGCCGAATACAGTAGGCAGCGATATTGTTTTTGATGAAAAAGGATATTTATATGTAGCTACGATGGATAACGGTTTGTTAAAGAGTGAAGACAATGGGAAGAGTTATTTACCTGTTTATCCGCAAAGAGGCTACAAAGATGATATAAACGGACATATCTGGAGAGCGGCGTCTTTAGGGGGAGAGAGAATGATCGCCACAGCGTCTCCCTGGGGCAGAAACATAAATCAAGTTATCTTAAGTAATGATGGCGGTAAGACCTTTGAAGTCATCAGGCAGGGATTACCGGAAAAGCGCCCTAAAGTAAATACTATGTGGGGACAAGGCTATCCGCGCGCGCTGGCGGTTGATCCGAATAATAGGGATACGGTTTATCTTGGGATAGACGGGGACGACGGCGGCGGTATATTTAAGTCGCAAGACGCCGGCAGGACCTGGCAAAGGCTGGAATCCCAGCCGGATGCAATTAGGATTTACAATGCTTTGAGTGTGGACCCTACCGATTCTAAGAGAATTATCTGGGGCGCCTGCGGTAAATGGGGAGGTGTCTATTTAAGCGAAGATACCGGTAAGAAATGGCGATGCACGCTTGCTGAAATGGATTGGGTGTTTGACAGCGCGATAAGTAAAGAAGGGATTATGTACGCGGCAGGGGATAAGTCCGGGCCTTGCCTTTATGTTTCTAATAATCACGGAAAAAGCTGGAAGCTGTTAAAGAAATTCCCCGGTAACGGGAGCGCGGAAGCAATAGCCATTGACCCGGCAGATCCTAAGAAAATCGCGGTGAGTTTAGTGCAATGGAGTGGAACAAATGAAGGCAGGATCTATTTGAGCTTAGACGGCGGCAGTGATTGGCAGGATATTAGCGGAGATCTGCCGCCCGGAGCAGGCGCCGCGGCTATGACTTTCAGTCCCGGCGGTACATATTTATATATTACCCGTTATGCCGGGGGAGTTTATCGGTTGAAGCTTTAATAAAGTTCAGGCGGAGCCATATTTTTTACCCCAGGAGGCGAATGAATATACTTATTCTCGCTTTGGAAGAAGATTTCGCTTTGGTGCTTTTGCGGGCCTTAAAGTCTTCCGGGATGAAATGTTATGTTTGGGGTGTTAAAGGTTTTTATTCGGTTAAACTCTCCAGGTATTGCCGCGGGTATTCCGGATCAGCGCGGTCTGAATTTGAAAATCCTTCGCAGGGTTTGATCAGCAGTATCAACCGGCTTTGTGAGAAGAAGAGAATAGATCTGGTTCTGGCCGCCGATGTCGGAGGCGCGCAGCTGCTTTCGAAGATAAGAGATTCGATTTCTCCCGCAGTAAAGATATTCCCCACCGCCGCGTCCTCGCAGTTGGAAATGCTGCATAATAAGTGGGAGTTCGCCTGTTTCTTGAAGAATAATTCTATTCCTTTTCCCCCGACAGTTTTGTTAAGCGGGCAGGAGGATATCGGGCGTCTAAATTTTACTTATCCGGTTGTGGTTAAGCCGCTCGATCTTTGTAATGGGCAGGGGGTAAGAAAGTTCGATTCGTATAAGGGATTGGTTAAGTATGTTTCCCGTAAAGGCCGGTATAATAAACTGCCTTTGATAGTCCAGGAATATATTCCTGGTGGAGATATTGATCTGAATATCCTGGCGGAAAACGGCAGGACCCTGGCATATTCGGTGCAAAAGTGGCTGTCGGCGGAGAAAATGCGATTTGTCACGCATAAGGAAGCCATGGATGCCGGACGGAGAATCGTCGCCCGCTGCGGTTACACGGGGGTTGTCCATTTCGATATGCGGATAGACAGCAGGGACAATTCCGTGAAAGTCATTGAGTGTAATCCCAGGTTCTGGGGCTCGTTGAAGGCTTCGCGTTGGAACGGTGTTGATTTTGTGGGATTGGGAATTAAATTAGCCCGCGGGGAAAGACTGCAGGAGAACCACGCGCAGGGAACGGTTACTTATATTCTGCCGGATAAGGCTTTACGCCGGGTCATCCGGGGCGATCTATCTATACTGCGGGATATGCCCAGGGAGACGGCAAGAGACATCAGGGATATAATATTCGATCCGTTGTCTTCCGCTGCGCATTTCCTGGGAATGGCATTAAAAGCGGGTCCTGGGTTATAGGTTCTTTGAAAAGCCGGTTCTGGGTGCTGGGGTTTGGGTTATCGGTTCTGGGAAGAGCACGGTTACGAAGGACGAGGCACAACTGCAAAGCAGTCCACAGACCACAGTCCATGGTCCACAGACAAAAACTAGGGGATGAAAGATACAGAAGCACGAGGCACGAACTCTTCGACTCTCTATGTTCGCTCAGGGCTAAAAATAGTCTACAGTCGATGGCCCACAGTAAATATACGGAAGACGAAGTATGAGTAACGAAGATCGAGGCGTAGCTTCCCGTAAAAGATAGGATTGACAAAAACATTTTTTTATGTAAGATAAAAGTAATTGCTATAGAAAGCGTTATAATCATTCTCCTGTCCCGCACGTGTAGTTCTTCTGTGGTTTTCTTCTTGTTCTTACTTCGACAGGCTTAGTATTCCTCCGAGTAAATAATTATACTCTTGGTGAGAAGAATCTAAGGAGTACTCTGTGCAATGGAGATGGAGAAGCATACCCCGCTTGGGCGGGATTAATAGGGAGGGGTCTGTTATGAACCGTATTTCTCGTTTTCTTTTTATATTATTGCTGGGTTCCATACTGCTGCCGCGCAGTTCATACGCCGCGGATGATAATCTTTTGCAGAATCCCGGGTTTGATTCCTGGCGCTGGAAATCACATTGGAGGGAGAATTCACCAGGTTACACGGATGTCGGCGTTACTCATTTCTCTTCTAACGTTTATTCCTCGCCTAATGCGGCGAAGTTCTGGGCGCATAATTATGTAGTCGATAGGACGATCACGCTTTCCCAGAAGTTCGATGATATAACCGCCGGGTGGTCTTATACCGCCAGCGCTTTGCTCAAGAATAACTCGGGTTCTTCGGAACTGCGGGACGGGGCATACGCTTATGTGGGACTGGAATGGTATGATAACTACAATCATAAGATAGGTTCCACCAGCCTAAGCGACCTGTTGACCGCCGCCAACGATGCCTGGGAGGAATTTTCGGTGACGAGCGTCGCTCCGGATGACGCGGCGTACGGAAAAATATTGCTCGGGCTGTATAGTCCGGCTATGAGTTATTGTTCATCCGCGATAGTCACTTATTTCGATAATGCCTCCGTAACCGTGACCCCGGAGCCGTTGAGTTGCGTGCTGTTTTTGACCGGCGGCGCGGCCTTGTTCCTGCGCAGACGCAAAAAGGGTGCTGGGTTTTAGGTTCCGGGTTCCAAGAAAAAAGGTGCTGGGTTCTGGGGCCTACCTAACCCCGTAACCCCGGACCGGGTCCGTTTTACTCTTAATGCGGCAGTTGGTTACGTCAGAAGTGGGCGATTATCCCTTCAACGGACAAAAAGGAAAAAAATGAATGTATAATAGTCTCTTAACCAGGAGGCTATTATGTCCGAAAAAGGGTTATACGATTATCGTGGGTTCATAAATAACGAAAACCTATG
>Ga0310040_1000179_pt1 | contig 72877 bp, 81 predicted proteins | sample EPASupsiteHSE623_FD_200237 | JGI IMG/M metagenome (GOLD analysis project Ga0310040, IMG submission 200237) | Bioremediated contaminated groundwater from EPA Superfund site, New Mexico - Sample HSE6-23 (v2) (version 2) | ecosystem: Environmental > Aquatic > Deep subsurface > Groundwater >...
GCCGGTAGTGGCCGTGCCCGGATCAATGCCAAGAATTATCATATATTGGTATATATGTTTTGCACGTCTTCGTTTTCGTCTAAAGATTCAAAGAATCTCTGGTTTTTTTCTTTGGTTGTTTCATCAATATCGGCGGTTTCCTTGGGAACCCATTCCAAAGCGGAAGATTCAACTTTCAACTTTTTTTCTTCAAGTATTTTTTTTGTTTTTTCCAAATCTTCGGGCTTGGTGTAGATATAGAGGGTGCTTTCATCCCAATCAATATCATCAGCTCCGGCTTCAATGGCGGTTAATTCTATTTCTTCCTTGTTTTTATTCGAAGCGTCAATTGAAATAACTCCTTTCTTTTCAAACATCCATTTGATTCCCCCTTCGTTAACATACTTTCCTCCTCTCTGAGTCAGAATCAATTTTATTTCTCCCAAAGTTCTGTTTTTATTATCAGTGATTCCTTCGATGATAAAGGCGGTGCCTCCCGGACCGTATGCCTCCATCAAGAATTCTTCATATGAAAAACCTTCCAGTTCTCCCGAACCTTTTTTAATCGCTTTATCAATACTGTCAGCCGGCATGTTCATTGATTTGGCCTTTTCAACGGCCGACCTCAATTTGGCGTTAAAGGTAATATCCGATCCGCCATCTTTGGCGGCAACCGATAATTCTTTGCTAAGCTTGGAGAACGTTTTGCTTCTCTTGGCGTCTTCAGCTCCTTTCTTGATTTTAATATTGTGGAAATGGGAATGTCCGCTCATATGTTTGTTTCTTTACTATATGTCTGAATATTAGCCCAAAAGGAGAAAAAGTTCAATCGGGCCGTATCTTGATAACTATTTTGACAGATTGGAAGAAAAGTAGGAAAATCAAGGCAATAAGAAGAACATAGTTTAAATATTTATGGACAGAAATTTAGCATTGGAATTCGTTCGTGTTACCGAAGCAGCGGCAATCGCTGCGGCGGAGTGGGTAGGAAAGGGGGACAAGAATGCGGCCGATGGTGCCGCCGTTGATGAAATGCGTTCCCGTTTTAACCAGATTGATTTTTCCGGGCGTGTTGTCATTGGAGAAGGAGAAAAGGATGAGGCGCCGAAACTATATACCGGAGAAGTCGTTGGTAAAGGGAAAAGTCCGATAATGGATTTGGCTATCGATCCTTTGGAATGTACCGACAGCGTCGCCTGGGGAAGATATAATGCCATTGCCGTGATTGCCGCCGGAGCGAAAGGTTCTCTTTTACACGCACCGGATACATATATGGAAAAATTGGCAGTCGGACCGAAGGCGGCTAAAGTAATTGATTTAGACGCTTCGGTTAAAGTTAATTTGCAAAAAATCAGCAAAGCTCTGGGCAAAAAAATAAATGAAATCACGGTGGTTGTTTTAGACAGGCCCCGTCATGAAAAATTAATTAAAGATATCAGGAAGGCCGGAGCCAGAGTCCGTTTGATCACTGATGGAGATGTTGCCGCCGCCGTCGCAACCTGTTTCCCGGATTCGGGCATTGATGTCTTGATGGGTACGGGCGGAAGCACCGAAGGAGTTTTGGCCGCCGTACCGATGAAGATTTTTGGCGGAGAGATTTTAATTCGTTTCAAGCCAAGAAGCGACAAAGATTTGGAGGACATTAAAAAGCATTTAAAGAAGGCGGGCATTGGTAATGTTAATAAGATTTTTAGAGCCGAAGACTTGGCCAAGGGAAAACAATTAACTTTTACCGCCACCGGTGTAATCGACGGACCGTTGTTGTCGGGCGTTAATTTCAAATCAGACAAGATAATTACTCATTCAATGGTCGTTCGCGGACAGTCGGGGACTGTTCGTTATATAACAACGCATCATAAGAAATAATAAATTAAAAATTATGATTATTTCAACCAAAAAATTGTTTGAGCACGCTTACGGCAAATACGCCGTCGGTGCCTACAACATCAACAATGCCGAACAGATTATGGGAATGTTCAGGGGCAATCTGGACAGCAAGGCTCCTTTCATTATTCAGCTTTCCAAAGGTGCCAGAAAATACACCGACAAACGTTTATTGGAAGCCATGATCAGGGCGGCTGATGAAATATTCCCCGAGGCAATCTTTGCGGTTCATTTGGACCACGGAGACGAGGATGCCTGCATGGATTGCATCAAGAGCGGCTTTTACAGTTCCGTCATGATAGATGCCAGCGACAAGCCTTTTGAAGAAAACATCGCCATCACCAAAAGAGTGGTTGATGCGGCTCATGCCAAAGGCATTACCGTTGAAGCGGAATTGGGACAATTAGGGGGAGTGGAAGAAAACATTTCCGTTGCCGAGAGCAATGCCAAATTAACCGACCCTCTGCAAGCCAAAGAGTTTATCGAAAGAACAGGTATTGATAGTTTAGCTTGTGCCATCGGCACCAGCCACGGAGCGTATAAGTTCAGCGGCAGTCAGGGATTGCATTTTGAAGTGATTGAAGCGATTCAGAAACTGAAACCGGGCTTTCCTTTGGTGATGCACGGTTCAAGCTCCGTGCCCAAGGAAGAGGTTGATCGAATCAATGCCGCTGGCGGAGCCTTAAAAGGAGCCAAAGGTGTTGACGAAACTCAGTTTAAAAAAGCGGCTAAAATGGGAGTGACCAAGGTCAATATTGATACAGACGGAAGATTGGTCTGGTGCCGCGTCCACAGGGAAGTGTTCCGCGACCAGCCCGAAGTTTTTGATTTAAGAAAGCCCGGGGAAATCTTCATGGCCGAATACGCCAAATACATCATTCACAAAAACGAAATGCTCGGCAGTGCCGGGCAGTTGGATTCAGTCAGAGAATTTATCAAAAAATAATTAAAATAATTTCTTTTGGTTTTTAGGCAGGGGCAGATTAAGGTGCTCGTAGGCCAGCTTTGTTGCGTTCCTTCCTTGAGAGGTTCTTTTGATTAATCCCATCTGCATTAAGTACGGCTCATAGATATCAAGAATGGCATTCTTTTCTTCGGAAGAAGCAGCGGAAAGAGATTGCAGTCCGGCCGGTCCGCCTTCAAACTTCTTGATTATTATTTCCAGTATTTTTCTGTCAGCCGGTTCAAGTCCCATGCTGTCTACTTCTAAGAAATCAAGAGCCTTTTCTGCGATATCTTTGGTTATTTCTCCCTTTCCTTCAATTTCGGCGAAATCCCTGATTCTTTTTAGCAGTTTATTGGCTATTCTCGGAGTGCACCTTGCTCTTTTGGCTATTTCTTCAATAGCTTCTTTTTCTATTTTAATTTTTAAAATCTGCGCCGAGCGTTTTATTATCTCTTCGATTTCTTTCGGTTCATAATAATTCAATTGGAAGATTGCCCCGAACCTGCTTCTCAAAGGAGAAGAAATCAAATCCAGTCTGGTTGTCGCTCCGACCAGGGTGAAGCGGGGAAGTTCCAGGTCAATGTTTTTAGCCATCGGTCCTTTTCCTAAGATAAGATTCAATTTGAAATCTTCCATGGCCGAATACAGATATTCTTCAACGAATCTGTTTAGTCGGTGGCATTCGTCAATGAAAAGATAGTCTCCGTCATTCAAGTTGGTTAAAAGAGCAATCAGGTCTCCTGATTTTTCAATTACCGGTCCGGAGGTCACTTTAATATTCGCTCCCGACTCTTTGGCAATCAAATAAGCGAGAGTCGTTTTGCCTAAACCGGGCGGTCCGTAGAAGAGAATGTGGTCGGGAGCCTCTTTTCTTTTTTTGGCAGCATCAATCATTACCCTCAAGTTTTTCTTGACTCTTTCCTGCCCGATATAATTGGCCCAATCCTTGGGTCTTAAGGTATTTTCGATGTTTTCCTCCTCCGGAAGAGGGGGTGTGGAAAAGCTCTTGACAGACATTTTGATGTGTGTTATGTTATTTAGGCATTCAAAAATGAACGATTATTGAACTGGGGGAAAGGGAGTTTCTTTAGTTAATGGAAAACTTGGCTCGCGCTGGGTTTCTCCTCAGGAAGCTTCTTTAGCTTAGCCCTAACGCTAACGAGGACCCCCAGTTCAGGAATCGTTTTTTTGTTACCCAACGACTCTTTTAACTTCTTCCATTGTCGTCATCCCTTTTAATATTTTAATCATCCCGTCTTGCTTCATTGTCGTCATCCCTTTTTTGATGGCTAATTTTTCCGTAGCCGAAGTTGAAGGGGAGGTGAGAATAAAGTCTTGCATTTCGTCATCGATAGCCATGGCTTCAAATATACCGACTCTTCCTTTGTATCCGGTGAAGTTGCAATATTCGCACCCCTTTATGTTTGCTACAAGCATGTCCGGTTTTAGTTCGGGCATATCCACTCCTTGAGGAATTCCCTCAAGGTTCTTTTTTATTTCCTCAAATTCTTCCGGCGAGACAGGTTTCATTTCCGCACATTTGGGACAAACCTTCCTGACCAATCTTTGGGCGATGCAAACATTGATGGCCGGAGCGATATTAACCGGTTTTTCTCCCAAAGCTTGCAACCGGGCAATGGTTCCGGCGGCATCATTGGTATGAAGAGTGGATAAAACAAGGTGTCCGGTCAAAGCCGCTTGAAGAGCAATCGAAGCTGTTTCCAAGTCTCTGATTTCTCCAACCAGAATGGCATCGGGGTCCTGTCGGACAATTGACTTTAATCCGGCCGCAAAATCATATCCTTTTTTGGGATTAACCTGAGTCTGCGAAATTCCTTCCAGATGATACTCAATCGGGTCTTCGATGGTGATAACCTTTATTTCCGGATTTCTTATTTTTTTCAAGAAGGCATACAGGGTGGTAGTTTTACCGGATCCGGTCGGACCAGTGACGATAATCATGCCGTTGGGTTTGCTGGCTTGGATATCAAAAATATTATAAATGTCTTTTCTCAGTCCCAAATCTTCAAGGTTAATTAAGTTCTTGGGATTAAGGACTCTCATAACAATGGTTTCCCCGTATTCGGTCGGAAGAGTGGAGACTCTGATTTCTATTTCTTCAACTTTATCTTCTTTATTCAACAATATGGAGAATCTGCCGTCTTGCGGCTTGTCTTCAACGTTAAGCTTCAGTCCGGAAAGCAGCTTTATCCTTGAAACGATTCTCTGGTGTTTTTGCGCGTCAAAAGAAACAACTTCCTGCAGGACTCCGTCAACTCTGACCCTTAAAGTGGAGCCTCCCTCAATTGCTTCAATGTGCATGTCGGAACTGTCCAAGACAATGGAACCGAACATCAGGGCTTTTAAAAGAATCGAAACGTCTTTAAGCGAAAGTTCTTCCGCTTTCTTTTTTAATGTCGGGATATTAACTATGTCTTTACCGAATTCTTCGCTCAATTCTTTTTCTATCTCTATTTTTTCGGTGATTGTTTCCATATGTTTATTTTAAACATGAGATAACCATGTCTTTTGCTAAATTTATCGATGTTTGTTCGGTTAAAAACATTGTTCCGTTTCCCTTGCTGACTCCTTTGAAGTTGGTCACAATTTTTTGAACCGAGCCCTTTTTATCCGAGTAGAATATTCCTTTAACCGTCAAAGGCGAAGTCCTACTCTCCCATAATAGCAGGAAAGACGGAATTTTGAAAAAGTTTTTTATCTTTTCAACCACGAAAGCCAGGTCTTTGGAGGTTGCTCCGCTGTCGATGATGTTTTTTTCCGAAAGGGAAGAGGTGTACAGATTTTCTTCTTCAATATAGTTAATGTTCTTTAAGGTCAGTTCCAGAAGCTTCATCTGGGGGCTGTCCGATTCAAGCAGATTGAGGTTTCCGCCGTGTTTGAACAGCCACTTTATCGTCGGGACGTTTTTCTTGTTTTTAATATTCTTGGCCGAAGTTGTCAGTCCGTACAAAAGGAAATTGGCTACATCTTTGTTCATGTATTCTTTTCCCATTGCTTTTAAAAAACAAGAAATCTTTTGCGACAGTGATTGAGAGTCTTCAATCAAGTTTATCTCTCCGTAGTTTTGATTATTCAAATCGGTATCGATATTAACGACCGTGCAGGCATATAATTGGTCAAGGTTGTCGGAGCAAAGAGCTTCGACATCTTGGAATTCTTCAATTCCTATGGTTAAGAGCAAATCATAGTTGGTGGAATTGTCAGATGTTAGATATTCGCTTCCCGAAATTATTTTATATGAAAAATTCTGGTCGTCGGCTTCTCCGTTTTTGGGCGTGAGGTATAAGTCTATTCCGTTTTCGGTTTTTTCGTAATAGACTTCGGAGACGTCTTCCTTGAAAGAAATCCTAAACCTTTTTTGCTCCTTGTTTTTCAATAAATCGTTGATTCTTTCGGGAATTTGGCTGACCGGGAAGAAAACCTTTTTATTGTTGTTTTTAAGTGCGAAAAAAAGAGCCAAGGTCGCTCCTATGGCATCGTCGCTTGCATTAGTTTTGGTTAAAATACCGATGTTTTTGGCATTTTCTATGCTGTTTTTTGCCTTCAATATTTCTTCCATATTATTGGTTTAACCTTAATGTATTTGGGGTCAAAAGTCAATCATTTTCTTTTTGCTCTAAAAATAGTATAATCTAACAATATATGGAATATTTTGTTGAAAAAACAGAGGAAACCAAAGAGGTGGGGAAGATTCTGTCCGAGAATTTAAAGCCGCAAAAGGGAGCCCTTGTTTTCGGCTTAAAAGGTGAATTGGGGGCCGGCAAAACAACTTTTCTCCAGGGCTTTGCCAAAGGGCTGGGAGTCAAAGAAAAAGTAATCAGTCCGACTTTCGTCATCATGAACAGGTTTCCGATTAAAAAAGGAAAGTTTACCAATTTTTATCACTTTGATTGTTATAGGATAGAAAATGTTGAAGAAATGAAAAATCTGGAATTTGAGGAAATAATCGGCAATTCCAAGAACATTGTTTGCATCGAGTGGCCGGAGAAGATTAAAAAAGTTCTTCCTATTAATATTAACATGATTAAGTTCGATGTTTTGGAAGGGGATAAGAGAAAAATAATAATTGACTATGGAGAATAAAGAAAATTTCGTCATCATCGACAGCAATTCGGTAATTCATCGGGCTTTTCATGCTCTGCCCCCTTTGACTTCTAAAGACGGAAAGGTGGTCAACGCCGTTTACGGATTCCTTTTGGTTTTATTCAAACTGATTAAAGAATTGAAGCCCAAATACATTGCGGCTTGTTTTGATTTGCCCGAGCCGACTTTCAGGAAGCAGGCGTTTGAGCAATACAAAGCTCACCGAAAGAAAGCCCCCAATGAACTGTATGATCAGATTCCCGTAGTCAAAGAAGTTTTAAGAAAGTTCAACGTTCCTGTTTTTGAGATGGCTGGGTATGAGGGAGATGATTTAATCGGGACCTTGTCGGAAAAGAGCAAAAAGAACAACATTGTTGTTTCGGGGGACTTGGATAATCTCCAATTAATCGGTTCCAATACTTCGGTTTACTATCTGAATAAGGGAGTCAAGAACGCCGTTTTGTGCGATGAAAAAGCTATTGCCGAAAAGTACGAAGGATTAACTCCCAGACAGTTGATTGATTATAAAGGACTAAGGGGCGATGTTTCCGATAATATCCCGGGGGTTAAAGGCATTGGAGAAAAAACAGCATTGAAGTTGATCAAGGAATTCGGCAGTATTGAAAATCTGTATTCTAATTTGGATAAAGATATTCCTCAGAAAGTTAAAGAGAAATTAATTGCAGGCAAAGAAAACGCTTTTTTGAGCAGAGACTTATCGGAGATAAAGAGAGATGTTCCGGTTGAGATTAATTTTGAGGACTGTGAGTGGGGAGGATATGATGAAAAAGAGGTGGTCGAAATGCTCAACAGCTTCGGTTTTAAAAGTTTAGTTAAAAATGTATCAACGGAAGAAGGGAAATCGGTTGGTGAAAACTTGAAGTTGTGGTAAAATAGAAGAAAAAATGTACGAAGAGCAGTCAAACTTCAAAGAAACCAAAGAGGAGGCGCTCCGCCGGGTGAGAGTAGCGCTTTTAAATATCTTGGAAGATACCGAAGAATCCAGAAAAGAAGCGGTTAATGAAAGGAATAAGACAATGGCCATCATTGAAAACCTCACTGACGGCATTTTGCTTTTAAACAGAAACTATGAAGTCGAGATTATCAGTCCTCCGGTTGTCGATTTCTTGAGAAGAGAAAAAGAAGAAGTAATCGGGAAAAACGCCTTCGAGTTTTTTAGCGGAGAAGATTTTAAGCCATTCAGAGATAAATTGGTTGATGAAGAGAAGAAGAAGATTAAGAGTTTATTCCGACAGGAAATTTCAATCGGCGACAGATTGGATTTGGAAGTGACGACAGTTTTTTTAAAAACCGAATCGGAAGAAAGAGGGGTTTTGATTATTTTTCACGATGTAACCAGAGATAAATTGGTTGAAAGGATGAAGACCGAGTTTGTTTCCATTTCCGCCCATCAACTAAGGACTCCTTTATCGGCAATCAAGTGGACTTTGAGGATGGTTTTGGACGGCGATACGGGTGCATTGAATAGTGAGCAAAAAGATCTTTTGGAAAAAACATATGTCAGCAACGAAAGGATGATTGCCTTGATTAACGACCTTCTCAATGTTTCAAGAATAGAAGAGGGCAGGTTTTTGTATAAACAGGAGCCCGGACAATTGGAAGATGTAATTAAAACAGTTGTCGACAGTTCTCAAGAATTGTTGAAAATGAAGAAGATAAGTTTGAGTATGGATTTTCCGCAAGAAAAGCTTCCGATGATTAATATTGATAGGGAGAAAATGGAGTTGGCGGTCCAGAATTTATTAGAGAATGCGGCCAAATATACTCCCGAGGGGGGAAGTATTCATATATCAATAGAAAAACATGAAGCAGAGGTGGTTTTCAAGATAAAGGATACGGGCGTGGGGATACCGGAAGCGGAACACGAAAGGATTTTCACCAAATTCTTTAGGGGCGACAATGTCATTAAAATGGAGACGGAAGGTTCGGGCTTGGGACTGTACACCACCAGAAACATCATTGATGCTCATCGGGGAAAGATTTGGTTTGAGTCGAAAGAAGGAAAGGGGACCACTTTCTATTTTTCTCTTCCCTTTATCAAGCAAACATTGACGTCGTAGTATAATAGGTTTAAAATATATAAAAACATATGTTAAAGAAAATACTATTAATTGAAGACGACAGATTTCTAAGAGAGTTGATGAATAAGAAGCTTCTGAGCATGGGCTATGATGTTGTTTCCGCCTCTGACGGAGAAACCGGACTCACGGCCATAAAAGAATCAAAACCCGATGTTGTTTTGTTGGATTTGATTCTTCCCGGAATTAACGGATTCGAAGTTTTGGAAAGAGCCAAGAAAGATCCGGAGACGGCCAATGTCCCGGTCATCATTCTTTCCAATCTGGGCCAAAGCGAAGACATCGAAAAAGGGCTGAAGCTGGGAGCCAAGGACTTTTTGGTCAAAGCCCACTTTACCCCCCAGGAAATAATAGCCAAGCTTAAAACAATCATTGAATAATGCCAGAACTGCCGGAGGTAGAAACAATTGTCAGAGATTTAGATAGAGAGGTCCGGAACAGGACCTTTCTTGATATTTGGACCGACACCAAGAGTTTAATCAAGAAAGACACCCTCGAGAGTTTTAAAAAAAAGATAGTCGGAAAGAAAATAATTAAAGTCAGGAGAAGGGCCAAGAATATTTTAATCGATTTGTCCGACGGCTACGTCCTTTTAATCCATCAGAAGATAGCCGGGCATTTGCTTTTGGGAGAATGGGAACTGAAGGGAGGCAAGTGGATTGCCAAAAAAGAAGGCCCGCTCAGCAATGACCCGATAAACAAATTTTTGCACGTGGTTTTTCAAATGGACGACAAAAGACAGCTGGCTTTGTCCGATGCCAGAAAGTTTGCTAAAGTTGAGTTGTGGAAAAAGGAAGCATTGGAAAACTCCAAAGAGTTCAAGGAGTTGGGCCCGGAGCCCTTGGAAAAAGATTTTACCCTTGATAGATTTATAGAATTATTTAAAAAGAAGAAAGGTAAAATCAAGCAGGTTTTAATGGACCAGAATTTCATTTCCGGGATAGGGAATATCTATGCTTCGGAAATATTGTTTGAGGCTAAAATTCATCCCGAAGAAGATGTTTCCAAATTGGATAAGAATGATTTGAAAAGGATATATAATGCGACGCAGAGGATACTCCAAAAATCGATTGAATTAAAGGGAGACAGTTTTTCCGACTTCCGCACTATATACGGAGAAAAAGGGAAAACTCAGGAAATAGTCAAAGTGTATCAAAAAGAAGGGAAAAAGTGTCCCCGTTGCGGAGGATTAATTGAGAGGATAAAACAAGGGGGGAGGAGCTCTTTCTTCTGTCCCAAGTGTCAGACAAAAAAATGATAATACTATTGCACGGAGAAGATACATACCGAATGAGACGAAAAATGCGGGAAATAATGGATGAACACAAAGAGAAGCACAAGAGCGGGCTTAATTTGAGGTATCTTGAAGGGAAAACAACTTCTTTCGATGATTTAAGGAATGAAATGCTCGGCATTTCCATGTTTAAAGAAAAGAAATTAATTGTCATTTCCGATCTTTTTTCCAATTCCAAACTAAAAGAAGAGATGATTGAAAGAGGGAAGGCGTTTGTTGATTCTGACAATGTTCTCCTTTTGATTGAAAGTTCGAATATTACCGCCAAAGACAAACTTTTGGCTTTTTTAACAAAAGAAGGAAAGGTCCAGGAATTTGAACCTTTGGGCGGAGTTAAATTGAACAACTGGGTCAAAGAAGAGATTAAGAAGCTGGACGGATTAATTGAGGAAAAAGCTTTGGAAAAACTGATTGAATATGTCGGAGGAGATTTGTGGCAGATGGAGAATGAAATAAGGAAGCTGGTCAATTATTCTTCAAACATTAAAGAAAAAGATATCGAAATGATGGTTAAGCCGAAATACGAAACCAATGTTTTTGATACGATTGATGCCATTGCCGCCAAAAACAAGAAAAAGGCGATCGAGCTTTTGAAAGAGCATGCGGAGAAGGGTGATTCGGTTTTGTATTTATTAGCGATGGTTGCTTCGCAGATAAGGAACATTATTGCGGTAAAATCCGGTTCGAGTGCCGGCATGCACCCTTTTGTTTTGAGAAAGGCGACTTATCAGGCCAAGAATTTCAGCTTGGATGATTTGAAGAGAATATATCAGAAAATAGTTGATTTGGATTTTGAAATAAAAGTTGGTAAGATAGACCAGGATATGGCATTGGACGTTTTAATTTCGGAAATATGAAAAAGATTATTTGTTTTGATGTTAATGGGACTTTAGTCGATGGAAAAACTTGGGATTTTTTGGTTCGCGGGAGAGAAGATGTAGGAAAAGAGATCGAGGATAATTTTGATCTTTATTATAGGAAAGAAATAAAGATAGACGAAGCTTGGAGCAGACTAGTTTCAATATTGAAACTATCTGGAATGTCTAGTCGAGAATATCTTAATAGCCGTTGCGGAGATGGTAAAGATTTTAAAGAGGGAGCAGGAGATGTCCTTTCTTATTTAAAACAGAAAGGATATAAGATATACTTGATTTCTTGCTCAATTGATATTCATTTAGATAATATTGTTGCAAAAATGAATCTCGACGGCATGTATGCTGGAAGCCATTTGATTTTTGATGATGTTGGAGAGTTAGTTTCAATTAAAACAGACTGCATAAAAGAAGGAGAATTCAAGAAGGAATGCTTAGAAGATTTATCTCAAAAAGAGAGAGTTGATATTAAGGATATGATTTTTGTTGGTGATGGGAATAATGATATTAAGCCATTTAAGATGACTGGGCACGGGATTGCCATAGGGGACAATCAGGAGCTGATCGATGTTTCGTGGAAGCAGATAAAAAATCTTTCCCAAATCAAGGAAATTTTATAAGAGAAAACCGGGTCACCCCGGTTCTTTTATTTTTTCAGATTGCTTATCTTCTTTGCCATTCTCGATTTTCTTCTTGCAGCAGCGTTCTTTTTGATTACGCCTCTCTTAGCCGCTTTATCAATCGCTTTGTATATTCTGGGAAGCATCTTTTCCACTTCTTCGATGTTTTTATTGCTAAGCAAAGTATTGGCTTCTTTGATAAGCTTCCTCATTTCCAAAATTCTCTTGCTGTTTACGACTCTGCGTCTTTCGATCTGAGCAGGTCTTCTTTTGGTTGTTTTTGTAACTGGCATATGTTATTTATATACACTAATTTGTAGAAATATGCAAGTTTGGTATAATGAAATCAATGATAAGCCATATTTACGGGAAAATCATATATATGAATGACAAGAAGGTGATTGTCGACAGAGATGGCCTTGGCTTTGAGGTCTTTTTGTCCCCTTCGGACTTAAGAAGCTTGAAAGTCGGGGAAGAGAGGGATATTTTCACCTTTCTCTTTGTCGGAGAAAAAGTCCTTGAGCTATATGGCTTTTTATCTCCTGAAAAACTGGAATTATTTAAGGTGCTGAAAAGTGTCCCTGGAGTCGGCCCCAAGACAGCCATGGGTTTGGCCGTGGTCGGATCGCTGGAAAGCCTGAAGAGATTGTTGGAACAGGGTGAATTGCCCGAAGACGTTAAAGGGGTGGGAGTTAAAAGACTGCAAAAAATACTATTGGAAATAACGGGGAAGATAAAGGAGGTGAAGAAGGTTTCTCCCAAGAAGAAAATAACCAAAGACGATGTTTTTGACGCTCTGGTCTCTTTGGGTTTTAACAAGCAAGATGTGGCCGATGCAGTAGCCCAGGTTCCCGAGGATATTGTCGGAGCGGACAAGAGATTAAAAGAAGCTTTAAAGTATTTAGGCAAATGACCTTAAAATCAATCATCAGAAAAATGCTTCCCAAGGATTTGATCAACCTATACCATCTGGCTTGGGCTTTTTTAGCTGCCGTTGTTTACGGCTTTCCTTCAAGGAAGATAAAAGTTATCGGAATAACCGGGACCAATGGCAAGTCAACCACTTTGAATATTGCAGCCAAGATTTTGGAAGAAGCGGGATATAAAGTAGCCGCTCTAACTTCAATTGTTTTTAAGATAGGGGAAAAGGAAGAGGAAAACAAATTGAAAATGACCATGCCGGGCCGGTTTGTGATAAATAAGTTTTTGAGAGAAGCGGTCAATGCCAAATGCGATTATGCTTTGGTTGAAACGACTTCCGAAGGAGTGGCTCAGAACCGCCACCGTTTTATCGATTTTAAAACAGCGGTTATCACCAATCTCAATCCGGAACACATTGAATCGCACGGCGGTTTTGAAAATTACAAAAGAGCCAAAGGAAAATTCTTTAATGATGTTACCGGAACTCACATTGTCAATATCGATGACAAGCATTCGGGATACTTTTTGTCTTTTTTTGCAGACGATATTATTACCTACGGAATCGTTAATCAAAAATCCGACATCAGGGGAGAAAATATCGTTGCCACTTCGGATGGTTCCAAGTTTTCCGTCAAAGGAGTCGATTTCGATTTGAAGATCTTGTGCGATTTCAATATTTATAATGCTTTGGGGGCCATCGCCATCGCCACTTCCGAGGGAATCAGTTTGGAAGTTTGCAAAAAGGGAATTGAAAAGGTCTCTCAAATAGCCGGGAGAATGGAGAAAATAATTGAAAAGCCGTTCCAGGTTTTTGTCGATTATGCTTTTGTTCCCGTAGCCCTGGAAAAAGTCTATCAATTTGTGAAGCCGAAACAAGGCAAGCTTATTTGCGTTCTTGGTTCTTGCGGGGGAGGGAGGGATAAATGGAAAAGGCCGGTTCTGGGAGAATTGGCCGATCGCTACGGCGATTTGATTATTGTTACCAACGAAGACCCATATGATGAAAAGCCGGAAGACATTATTGACCAGGTTTCGGTCGGGGTGAAGAATAAGGATAAGTTGTTGAAAATATTTAACAGAAGAGAGGCAATACGAAAAGCGTTGTCTTCGGCCAAAGAAGGGGACGTGGTGGTTATTACCGGCAAGGGTTGCGAGCCGTGGATTTGCTGGGAAGACGGCAGAAAAGAAGCTTGGGACGACCGGAGAATTGTTAGGGAAGAACTTGAGAAATTAACAGTTAGTTGACAAAGCGTGTTTTATTGGTATCTTGATATTAATCCCATGTCATTGGGCAATGAGGAGGAGTTATGACAGAAGAGTTATGGAGAAAAGAGCTTCTTAACAAGATAAACAAAAAAATATCGATTGCCAAAAATTGTACAAGATTGTCACCACCGCCCGAAGAGTTTTTTTCGAAGTAGAAGGAGGGCAGGTTGGGGACGAATATTCTCAAAAGGTCACGTGTTCAAAGATTGAATCGGGATTGCGCGAAGTGTATTCTCGTACATTCGCTGGATCAAATCACTGTACTCCATTTAAGTACAGGGCCAGCGTAATTATCGCCATACCTCGCAACTTGGGGAGTACCGCTGAATATTTTGGCGGGACAGAGTACGATCAAGAGAACGCTCCAAGGGGCAAAACGCTTTTCATTTTCAAGCTTCCCGACAATGTATTGAAAAGGGGGCATAATATCAACCGCACATTTTAGCTGGACATTCTTTAAGAATAGTCCTTTTTTTAACACAAAGGATTTATTGGGAAGACGGCAGAAAAGAAGCTTGGGACGATGGGATGATAGTGGAAGAATTTGACAATTTACAAAAAATATAGCAGCCTGTTGTTAGTCCTTAGTGGGACTAGGAAGTGTTTTTTGAAGAATAATATTTACAAAATTGTAAAAAGGAAGGTTGACGAAGAACTCGGCAACCTCAAAAAGGAGGTCGGTTTTTTAAATCAATTGAAGTCCGACTCCACTCTTGAGGGTGCCATCTTCTATTACGAAATTTACCTTTCCCATAGTCACGTTCCCGAAGCGGTTACTGTAAATACTGACTATCAAACGGCAATCAAAGAAGGGGAAAAGATGGTCAAAGACAAGCCGACTCATTGGGCGAAAAGGAAGCTCTATATCCTGGTTCCTGTCACTCAGGAAATTATAGCCCATATTGGCAGGGTTGGAATTTCCGGCAAAAGCCTTATGTCTGGAAGCGGTCTTACCACGAGAATGCTAATGGAGTACCACAGTTTTTCACTCAAAGAAGTTGAAACGCTGGAATCTTCAATAGCATTCTTTATTCCCGAGCGAGCCTGGAAAACAGAATAATTCCACTATTTTAGCATGACGTCGATACACGGCGTCGTTTTGTTTTCTTGACACAAAGCCTTTTTCGAGTAAAATGAAGTTGGCTTATGAACATACACATAGCCCTTACGGGGGAGCCATTTTTTAGTATTTTCGGAATAAACTTTACCAATACCTTCATCTTGGCTATCTTTTGCGCACTTTTGATTATCGGTGCGTTTTTGTTTGCCATGAGGAAAAGGGAAATCGTTCCCGGCAAAATGCAGAATTTCTTTGAGTGGATACTGGAAACAGTCTTTGATTTATTTGACGGAATGACCGGAGACAGGAAAAAAACGGAAGAGATTTTTCCTTTGGCCTGCACTTTGTTTATTTTCATTCTGTTGAACAATTTATTAGAAGTAGTCCCCGGATTGGGGATTTTTAAGTTCTTGAGGTCTCCCAGCTCGGATATTCATTTCACTTTGGCTTTGGCGATTTTCTCAATGGTGTTTATCCATTATTCGGCAATCAAGAAATTGGGAGGAATCCATTATTTGAAGAAATATATTAAATTTGAAAGCCCGATTATGTTTTTTGTGGGAGTTTTGGAAGCGATGGGAGAGGTTACCAGAACAGTATCGTTGGGGGTGAGGTTGTTCGGAAACCTGTTTGCCGGAGAGATTCTTCTGATGATTATTTCCTTTATGATTCCTTTTATTGTTCCGTTGCCGTTTTTGGGATTGGAATTGTTCGTCGGATTTATTCAAGCATTGGTATTTTCATCATTAATAACCGTATTTTATGTCACAACAACCGCAGAAGAACATTGATTTCGGACAGGTTATGGTTTTGGGCAGCGAGTTAGGATTTTTAATCGCTTTTCCCTTAATCATTTGCATTCTGTTGGGAATATATTTGGACAGAAGATTCAATACTTTCCCGTGGATATTATTGATAATGGTTTTGGCGGGTATAGGATTAACGGTTGTTAATGTATATAAGGTTGTAATTCCATTTTTGGAAAAAAGGTCGGGTAATAATAAAAAATAATTAAATATATAAACATATGGAAACATTTACACAAATTGCAGCAGCTATCGCTATCGGATTGGGAGCCATCGGACCGGGATTGGGCATCGGCATGATTGGTTCAAAAGGTTCCGAAGCCATCGGAAGAAACCCCGAAGCATCTTCTAAAGTTCAGACAGGTATGATTTTGGCCATCGCTTTTGCCGAAGCCATCGCCATTTACGCCTTGGTTGTAGCTTTGATTATATTATTTGTCTAATTAAAACAAAATGAGCGGAATAGAAATAGATTGGAAAATATTAATAGGACAGATAGTCAATTTCGCCATCCTGTTTTTCGTTTTGAAGCTTTTCGTATATCAGCCTTTTCTTAATTTGTTGAAAAAAAGAAGAGAGAAGATAGAAGAAGGGGTGAATAAATCCATTGAAGCCGAAGAAAGGCTTTCCAAATTGGATGAAGTTAAAAAAAGAATGGAAGAAAAAAACGAGGAAGAGAGAAAGAAGATTTTGATTAAATCGGAGGAAGAGGCGAAAAAAAGAGCCGAAGAGACAGCCAAGAAGGCGGAAGAAGAAAAAGCAAATGTTTTAGTTAAAGCCAAGAAAGAGGCGGAAGAAATCAAGGAGAAAGAAAGCGAAGAAATGAAAAAGAAGACGATAGAAAACGCTTTTAATTTGGCCGAAAAGCTTTTGAAAGAAAACATTGATGAGAAAAAAGGAAAAAAGATTACGGAAGATTTTTTAAGTAATTTGAAGGCATGAAAATAGAAAAGGAAATTTCTTCTTGGGCTCGCGCATTATATCTGGCGCTTGAAGAGAATCCTGGCAAGGCCAAGGAGATTTTTGCTAGCCTTAGAAAATCATTGGGGAGAAAAGAATCTCTCATTCCTTCAATTATCAAGAAATTCAAGAGGATATATCTTAAAGAGAGAAGGGCGGAACTGTTCTTGTCTCACGATCTGTCCGAGAAAGAAAAGGGGGAGATAAAGGAAAAGATCAAGAAAATAGTAAAGGGAGTTATTAAAGTCGACGATGTTTTAGACGAGTCCCTTTTGGCGGGATTCCGTTTGAAAACAAAAGATGTGTTGGTTAAAGCTTCTTTAAAAGATGTTTTAATGAAGCTTAAAAATAAAATATATGGATATAATTGAACAATTTAAAAAACAACTGGAAGGGTTGGACGTTTCTCCCGAGATGGAAGAAGTGGGTGAAGTGACAGAAGTCAAAGACGGAGTCGTTAAGATTTCCGGACTGAAAAGCGTTGAGAATTTTGAAATGATTGAGTTTGATGAGGCCAACGTCATGGGTTTGGTTTTAAACCTGGAAGAATACGAAGTCGGTGCCGTTATCTTGGGTTCCGACAAAAACATTAAAGAAGGAACAACGGTTAAAAGAACCAAAAAGGTTTTCTCCGTGCCGGTGGGTGAGGGCCTTTTGGGCAGAGTGGTTGATCCTTTGGGAAGACCTTTAGACGGAAAGGGAGAAATTAAAGCCAAAGAATATCTTCCTTTGGAAAGAAAAGGTCCTTCGGTTATTGAGAGACAGCCGGTGACTAAACCTTTGCACACCGGAATCAAGATGGTTGATGCTTTGATTCCGATTGGCCGTGGACAAAGAGAATTGATTATCGGAGACAGAGGCCTTGGAAAAACAGCCATTGCTTTGGATGCGATTATCAATCAAAAGAATGAAAAGAACAGGCCTTACTGCATCTATGTCGCTTGCGGACAGAAGAAAGCCAAGGTCAGAAGACTGATTGCCACTTTGGAAAAAGAAGGAGCGATGGAATACACAACAGTTGTTTGTGCTTTCCCCGACGACCCGGCCAGTTTCATTTATCTGGCTCCTTTTGCCGGAGCGACCATTGGAGAATATTTTCGAGACAACAAGCAGGATGCTTTGGTTGTTTACGATGATTTAACCAGACAGGCTTGGGCTTGGAGAGAGATATCTTTGATTTTAAGACGTCCGCCGGGGAGAGAAGCTTACCCGGGTGATGTTTTCTATCTGCACTCCAGATTATTGGAAAGAGCAGCCATGTTGTCTGATGAGAGAGGGGGTGGTTCTCTGACCGCTTTGCCGATTATTGAAACTCAAGCCGGAGACATTTCCGGATATATTCCAACCAATGTGATTTCTATCACCGACGGTCAGATATTCTTGGATTCAACTTTATTTAGAAAAGAACAGAAGCCGGCCATCAATATCGGAACATCGGTTTCGAGAGTTGGAAGTTCGGCCCAGATGAAAGCAACCAAAAAGGTTGCCGGAAGATTGAAATTGGATTTGGCTCAATTCCAGGAACTGGAAAGATTCTCCGAATTCACCGAAGAATTGGATCCTCAGACCAAAAAGACAATTGAGAGAGGAAAAAGAATGAGGTTGTTGTTAAGACAGCCCGATTTGGTTCCTCTTCCGATTGAAAAAGAAGTTATCGTTATTTTCACCGGAGTTAATAGCGATATCGAAGAGGTTCCGATGGACAAAATCAAGGAATTCGAAGCCGAGGTTGTAAAATCGGTTGAATTGGAAAAGCCCGAGATTTTAAAAGAAATCAGGGATACCGGAGATATGACCGACAAGAGCAAGTCAGAAGTTTTGGAAATAATCAAAAAGATTAAGAAACAGTATGGATCTTAAGGAGGTAAAAGCCAAAATAGGTTCGGTTAAGAATATTTCTGAGCTAACAAGCGCTTTAGAGACTTTCTCGGCTTTGAAAATGAAGAAGACTCAGAAGAGATTTTTGGAATCAAAGCCTTTCGCCCAGCAAATGGCGAAAATGCTGAGAGATATGGAAATAATTTTAAAGGAAGGAAAGTCGGTTTTCTTGGAAAAGAGGCCGGTTAAAAATATTTTGGTTTGTGTGGTTGCTTCAGATAGAGGTTTTTGCGGTTCTTTCAACGCAAATGTTTTAAGGTTTGCCGATAAAGAGATTGCGAAGATAAGAGAAGAAGGAGAGGTGGAAATAATGCCGGTCGGGAAAAAGGCGATTAATCATTTCAGCAAAAAAGAAAAGATTAAATTCAGTTTTTCGGGAGTCGGCGATTATTGGGAGTTCAAACAGACCAAGGAAATATCAGATTTTTTGATAAAAGGATTTGTTGAAAACAAGTATCAGAAAGTATATATTTTCTATACCCATTTTCAGTCGTCTTTTATCCAGAAGCCTTCGTTTGTCCAATTATTTCCTTTGCAGTCCGGAACGGTGGATAATTTTTTAAGGAAAGAAGACAGCGGAATTTGCAAAAACAACAATTGTTTATTGGAGCCGTCTCCAGCCGTTATCTTAGATGAAATCATTCCGGTTTTTGTTGAATATTTGATTTACCAATTCATTCTTTCCGCCAATACTTCCGAGCACTCGGCTCGAATGATGGCGATGAGGAATGCATCGGATAATGCCAGAGACGTTTTGGAAACATTGAGGCTCGTGTATAATAAAGCAAGGCAAGAACAGATTACTTCCGAGGTTTGTGAGATTTCATCGACCAAGGAGGCAATGGAATAAATAAAAAACATATGGCAAAAATAACACAAGTTATCGGGCCGGTGATAGACGTGGAATTTGAGGAAGGAAAAGTTCCTGCTTTATACACCGCCCTAAGATTAAAAGAAAAGGACTTGGTCCTTGAAGTTGAGCAAGAGTTGGGTGAAGACAAGGTGAGATGCTTAGCCATGGGTCCGACCGAAGGATTGAAAAGAGGAGACGAGGTTATCGACACCGGAGAGCCGATTAAGGTTCCGGTCGGTAAAGATGCTTTGGGCAGATTATTGAATGTTTTGGGGGAGCCGATTGACAATCAAGGAGCAATCAAAGCCGGAAGAAGGGAATCAATCCACAAAAAGGGACCCGAGTTAAAAGACCAAAAATCAGAAGTCGAAATATTGGAAACCGGAATCAAAGCCATTGATTTATTGTGTCCGTTACCCAAAGGAGGAAAAGTGGGATTGTTCGGCGGTGCCGGAGTGGGTAAGACCGTTTTGATTCAGGAATTGATTACCAATATCGCCAAGTTCCATCAGGGCTATTCAATCTTTGCCGGAATCGGAGAAAGATCAAGAGAAGGTAATGATATTTATCGTGAAATGAAAGAGGCTGATACTCTCAAGAATACTTGTTTGGTTTTCGGACAGATGAATGAAACTCCCGGAGTGAGATTGAGGGTTCCTTTCACCGCCATGACTATTGCCGAACACTTCAGAGACGAAGAAAAGAAAGACGTCTTATTATTCATGGATAACATTTTCAGATTTGTCTTGGCTGGTTCAGAAGTTTCCGCTTTGTTGGGAAGAATTCCTTCACAGACCGGATATCAGCCGACACTATCTTCAGAGGTCGGAGCGTTGCAGGAAAGAATCACTTCAACCGAAGACGGTTCAATCACTTCGGTTCAGGCCATTTATGTCCCGGCCGATGATTTGACCGACCCGGCCATCGTTGCCACTTTCTCGCACTTGGATTCATCTTTGGTATTGTCCCGTGCCATTGCATCTTTGGGTATTTTCCCGGCCGTTGATCCGCTGGAATCAACCTCATCATTGTTGAATCCGAGGATTGTCGGGGAGAGACATTATAAGGTGGCGACTGAAGTTAGGAAGATTCTTCAAAGATACAAAGAACTTCAGGACATTATCGCCATTCTGGGAATTGAAGAATTGGCCGAAGAAGACAAGGTTGTCGTGGCCCGAGCCAGAAAGATTCAAAAATATCTGTCTCAGCCTTTTGCCGTTGCAGAAGTTTTTTCCGGTATTCCGGGAACATACGTGAAGATTGAAGAAACAATCGAAGGATTTGAGAAAATCATTTCCGGAGAATTGGACCACAAGTCGGAAGGAGACTTTTTCATGAAGGGAAATATTAATCAAGTTATTTCATGAAGGTAGAAATACTAACACCGGAAAAAAGAATATTTGACGGGGATATTGATATTTTAACCGTACCTACCCGTTCGGGCCATATTTCGATTATGAATAATCATACTTCTTTGGTTTCAGCTGTTGAAACGGGGGAGATACGATTGAAGATGAAGGGAGAAGAGAAAGTTTTTGAATGCGAAAAGGGGGTGCTGGAAACGATTGATAACAAAACAAGCCTGCTTTTGAGAAAGTGCAGAGAGAAATAGGAACAGGGCTTCGGCCCTGTTTTGTTATTGGACAAAAGCATTGTTTTTGATTAAGATGAAGAAAAATAAGGATAAATATATGAAAATACAAGAAATATTTGATTTGGCGATAAAGATGGGAATTGAATCCGACTTCAGGGGAAGGGTTGGAGTTGAGAAAGTTTTGGACAGAAAGAAGAAGAAATACGAGGCATTATCGGAAAAAGCAAAAGAAGAATTTGATAAAGAGGCCTTGACTAATCCTTATTTGGACACAAGGATATACAATATTGCCGAGGATAAGGAAATAAAGAAGATATTGGTTGGAATTGATATTGATACTTCAGAATTATTGCTGGCCAAACAATTGGGAGACATTGATTTGGCAATTGGTCATCATCCGGTCGGAAGAGGTTTGGCCAATCTGGCCGATATAATGGAAATGCAGGCCGATGTGTATAATCATTATGGTGTCCCGATTAATATTGCCGAACAATTAATTCTCCAAGAATTAGCGAGGTAGCCAGAGGGATTAGTGGTTCCAATCATCAAAAATCAGTTGACGCCGCCATGATTATGGGTGTCAACTTTATGAATGTTCATACGCCCGCTGATAATTTAGTGGCAAAGTTTTTGAAAAATTTAGTCGAGAAAGAAAATCCGGAAAGAGTAGAGGATTTAGTTTCTTTATTGAAAGAAATTCCCGAATACAGGGAGGCGATAAAAATAGGAGTCGGACCTAAGGCTATTACTGGCAAGCCAGATAATAGGTGTGGGATGATTGCGGTAACGGAAATTACCGGAGGAACAGAGGGCTCTCCTAAATTACTAGAAAAAATGTCTCAGGCGGGAATCGGAACAACTTTGGCCATGCATGCTTCCGAAGAACACAGAAAAGAAGCTGAAAATGCCTATATTAATGTTGTAATCGCCGGACATATTTCTTCCGATTCTTTGGGAATGAATTTGTTTTTAGATGAACTGGAAAAAAGAGGAATTGAAATCATCTGTTCCAGCGGACTTACAAGGTTTAAAAGGTTTTAACCATATAACCGTCCTCGAGTTTATAATTTAACTTTTTTCTATAGTAATCTCTGGCTCCGACGCCGGAGATTATTTTTAGTTCTTTTATTTTGAATTCTTTTTTTGCAATCTTTTCCGCCTCTTTTATCATCTTCATGCCCAATCCTTTGTGCTGTGTTTCCGAATTCTTTTTAGAAATGGAAGCCGATTGTCCGTAGACGTGGACTTCTCTGATAATTGCTTCATTTTTATTTATCCTCAATCTTAAAAGGGAATAGAGGTGTTGCCTGTTTTTGTCTTCAAAGCTTAAGAATATTTCTTTACCCTTTGAGGCATTGTAATCATCCCTGAAAAGGATAACCTTTTCTTTGGTTGTGTCTTTTATCTCCCTGCATCTGACGCACTGACACTGCCAGCCTTCTTTTTTCATATCGGCTTCGATCATTTGTCTTAAGTTGGACGTCTTGGCTCCGCCTTCGACAATCAAAGGAGAGGGAATGTCTCTGACAATCCTTTCAATTCTTACATATTTGGGAATCAATTTCTTAATCTCTTTTATCGTTTCAATCAGCTGTTTTTCTGTATACGGTTTATATTGTTTTTTCAAATAGAGATTATAGAGGGGAGCTTCTTTGACTAAGGCACAGGGATAGATTTTGAGATAGTCGGGTTTGAAGTTTTCGTTGTCGAATAGTTCTTTAAACATTTCAATATCTTTCTTGGGATTGCTTCCGGGCAAATTGAGCATCATTTGGTAGGCAACCTTGAATCCGGAATTTTTCAACAGTTCGGTTGCCTTGATTGTTTCTTCTATTCCGTGTCCTCTTTTATTGAATTTTAATATATCTTCGTATATTGATTGGACCCCTATTTCTATTTTGGTCGCTCCGAGCTTTCTCATTTCATCTATTTCTTTTTGATTGATAAAGTCGGGTCTGGTTTCAAAAGACAGGCCGATGATTCGGTATTTGGCTTTTTCATTTTTCTTTTGAGCGTTTTTTAATTCTTTCCATAATTGTTCAACACCTTTGGTTTTGTCTTTTCCGTCTTTTTGTCCATTGGCCGCTTCAAAGCATTTTTTAATAAACCAGATTTTGTATTTCAAATCGTAGCTTGACCAGGTTCCGCCGATAAATCTCAAATCTATTTTATCAGCCGGATGGCCGGACATTTCCAAGACCTCTATCCTTTTTTGGACTTGTAAATAAGGGTCGTATTTGAGCTTTTTGGCTCTTTCTACCGCCGGTTCGCCCGATAGGTAACTCTTGGGAATATCGGCTTCGGAAGGGCAGTATAGACACTCTCCCGGGCACTTATACGGTTTGGTCAGGACGGAAACATTGACTATTCCGGAGAGGGAACGGACTGGTCTGGTTTTGAGCAGTTTTTCCAGTTTTTCGTTCTTTTTTATCCTTTTTTCTTTAACCAAACTGTGATATTCTTTAAGCAAAGAAATATTGGAAGGACAGGATATTTTGTGTGATTTGGCTATTTTTCTTTTAGCCGAAGACAGTCCCTTCAGAGTTTGGGCCTTCAACAATTCTTTGATTATCAATTCGTTTGAATTCATGGATATTAATTACGCCAAGAAAATATTAAAGAAGACAGTTTCGGATTATAACAGCATTTCCGATAAATATTCAAGGGTCAGGGAAAAGGATTGGAAGGAAATGGATTTTCTGTTTGAATATTTGAAACCCGATGACATTGTTTTGGATTTGGGCTGCGGCAACGGAAGATTTTTTCCTTCTTTTTCCAAGGCAGAATATTTCGGAGTCGATCCTTCTTCTCAATTGATAAGCATTGCCAAGAATAATCATCCCCAAGGGAATTTTCAGGTTGCTTCAGGTGATTTTTTGCCTTTTAGCGATAATTATTTTGACAAGGTTTATAGCATCGCCGTCCTTCATCACATTCCTTCTCTTGATTTGCGTCTGCAATTTTTGAAAGAAGCAAGAAGAATATTGAAATCCGGCGGCTATTTAATCTTAACAGTTTGGGATTTAAAAGAAAAGCTTAAAAGAAAAGGATTTTTTCATTGGTTAATGTCGAGAAAGTTAGATAAGGGCGATGTTTTTCTTCCCTGGTACGGGAGCAAGGACACGTACTTCCATTGTTTTAATTTGGAAGAATTGGTACAATTAGTTAAAGATTCGGGATTTGAGATTTTGGATAAAGGAGAAATAGCGGTTGGGTTGAAACCTTATTTCAATTTCTACATCGTCGCTAAAAAATAACATATGGCAAAAAGAAAACAAGACATAGAAGTAAAATACAATATAGTTGTTTCGGGGGCGGCCGAGGTCGGGCATTGCTGTGAAAAGATTGAAGAGATTTCTAAAGAAGTCGGCAGAGAAATTGCGAGACAGCAGCATACTTTGGTTTCCGGGGCTACGACCGGAGTCCCTTATTTTGCTGCCATCGGTTGCAATGAAGAGGGGGGATTCAATGTCGGGTTTTCTCCGGCTGCTTCGGAAAAAGAACATTTGAGAGCATACAAGCTTCCTTTGGATCCTTTTAATATCATGATATATACCGGAGGCGATTATGCCGGCCGTGATATTATTATGACCAAATCGGCCGATGCGGTAATCATTGTTTGCGGAAGAATCGGAACTCTTCATGAATTTACAACGGCGGTGGAAACCCAGAAGATTATCGGGGTTTTGGAAGGAACCGGAGGCATGGCTGATAAGATCAGGGGAATTGCCGAAAGTTATTGTAGGATTGCCAAAAGCGTTATCTATGACCGAGACCCCAAGAGATTGGTTCAAAAAGTTATCAAAGAAGTAGAGCACCAAAAAGGAGATAATTTAAAAATACTTGAAAAATAGTATGAAAACAAAAAAGAAAACAACTAAAAAAGCAGTAAAGAAAGTTGTTAAGAAAAAGGCGATTAAGAAAGTACTTAAAAAGGTAGTCAAAAAAGAAAAGAAGTTGGGCAAGGTTACCCACTATTTTGATAAAATCAAGGTGGTGGCGATTAAACTTTCCGATACGGTTTCGGTTGGAGACACGATTAGGATTGTTGGAGGAGAAAACACAGACTTCAAACAGAAAATTGTTTCAATGCAATTCAAGAGTGAAAAATTGAAGAAAGCCAAGAAAGGACAGGAAGTGGGAATAAAAGTTAAAGAAAGGGCACGGGAAGGATACAAGGTTTTTAAAGTATGAAGTTCATCGCCGATTTCCATATTCATTCCAAGTTTTCTCGGGCAACCTCCGAAAAGACCGATTTGGAAAATATAGCCAAGTGGGCGGAAATCAAAGGAGTTAAGGTTATCGCTTCGGGTGATTTTACCCATCCGCAGTGGATGAAAAATATCAAAGAAGAATTAAAGCCGGCTGAACCCGGCTTATTCCAATACAAAAATTATCCGACCAGATTTTTGTTAACCACGGAGATTAGTTGCATTTATTCAAAAGGAGGAAAAGTGAGAAAGATTCATATAATTGTTTTAGCTCCTTCAATTGAAGTTGCGGAGAAGATAAATGAAGAATTATCAAAGATTGGAAATTTAAAATCCGACGGGCGGCCCATTCTGGGATTGGATGCCAAAGAATTGGTTAAAATTGTTTTAAATGTTTCTTCCGATTGCATGGTTATTCCGGCCCATTGCATGACTCCTTGGTTCGGATTATTCGGCTCCAAGTCGGGATTTGATTCCATGGAAGAATGTTTCGAAGAGATGTCTTCTTCAATCTATGCCGTTGAGACCGGACTATCGGCTGATCCGGCAATGCTTTGGAGACTTCCCGATGTTCGGAAAATCAGCATTATTTCCAATAGCGATGCTCATAGTCCGGAAAAGATTGGTAGGGAAGCCAATGTTTTCGACACGGAATTGAGTTACTTTAGCATTGTCGAAGCCATTAAAACCAAGAAAGGATTTTTGGAAACAATTGAGTTCTATCCCCAAGAAGGAAAGTATTACGGAGACGGTCACCGGGCTTGCAACATCTATATGAATTCCAAAGATTCTCTGACCTATAATGAGATTTGTCCGGTTTGCGGGAAACCTTTGACCGTCGGCGTTATGAACAGAATCGAAAAGCTGGCTGACCAACCGGAAGGTTTTGTTCCGGAAAAGGCAGTTCCTTTTAGAAGCATTGTTCCCTTGAAAGAAATCATTGGGGAAGTTTTGGGTGTCGGTTCGGGAACAAAAAGCGTCGATGCCGAATATCAAAAATTAATCAAAGCCTTTCATTCAGAATTCAATATATTATTAGATGTCCCTTTTGAAGAATTGAAAGAGGCTGCCTTCAGTCAAATAGCCGAAGGGATAATAAAAGTGAGGGAAGGAAAGGTCAATATTTCTCCCGGGTTTGACGGAGAATATGGGAAAGTTAAGATATTTTCCGAGGTTGAAAAGAGGGAAGCGATCCGGCAGAAGACATTGTTTTAAGGACTACTTAATGATATATTGATTTATATAAAAATAATAAAATAAAAATATGGCAATACAAACATTAGTCGCGTTCATTGTTGTTATTGTGTTGATTTCGATAAGGCAGGTCAATCAATACGAGAATGGTATTAAGTTCACTTTGGGTAAATTCACCGGGACTATGCATCCGGGATGGAATTTGGTTTTTCCGATTTTCCAGTCATACAAGAAAGTTGACATGAGAGTTAAGGCGGTTGACGTTCCCGACCAGGAAGCCATCACCAAGGATAATATTTCGGTAAAAGTCAATGCGGTTATTTACTATAAGATAAGTTCGGCAGAGCAGGCTATTCTTCAGGTTGAAGATTTCTATTACGCCGTTTCTCAATTGGCCCAGACGACAATGAGGAATGCCATCGGTCAGGTGGAATTGGATGAATTATTGTCCCAAAGGGGCAAAGTTTCGGAAAGTATTAAGAATATAATAGAAGGTAGTGCCAAAACATGGGGAATCGATGTTTCAGATGTTGAATTGAAAGACATTACTCTTCCCGAAGAAATGAAGAGGGTTATCGGAAGACAAGCCGAAGCCGAAAGAGACAAGAGGGCCGTTATCATTAAGGCCGAGGGAGAGGTTGTCGCTGCAGCCAATATGGCTAAAGCGGCGGAAATACTTTCTCATGCCGAAGGAGCTTTGCACTTAAGAACATTGCAGACCATTACTGATGTTAGTGCCGATCAGTCAAATACAATGATATTCGCAATACCTTTGGAGGTTTTAAGAGCATTTGAGAATGTTGGTAAAAAGCAATAAGAAAAAGCCGGGGACATCCCCGGTTTTTTATTTTAAGTATTTAGCTTTATTGTAATTGTGTTCTTCCAAAGTTTTAGAGAAGATTATTCTTCCGTCGGGAGCGGATAAATAATAATAGTAATTTGTTTTAGTCGGATAAATTGCCGCCATAATACTGTCCATGCCCGGATTGCTGATCGGTCCTATGGGAAGGCCGTCAATCCGGTATGTATTATACGGAGAATTGATTTGAGTATCTTTGGTGTATATTTTCAATCCTTCCTTGGCTTCGGCGTAGAGAATGGTGGCATCAACCTGCAACCTCATTCCGCTACTCATTCTTTTCCAAAGAATTCCCGAAACTATTTTTTTATCTTCAAGCGTTTTAACTTCTTTCTCAATCATTGAAGCCATGGTTATTATTTCAAAGACAGTCTTTTTTTGTTTTTTGATTTCGTTTCTTAAGTCTTGATTTAATTTTTCATCAAAGTTGGAAAGCATTTTTCCGGTTATCGTTTCTAAGGTGTCTCCTTTGTCTATGTAATAAGTATCGGGGAAGAGGTATCCCTCAAGAGACATGTTTTCGGGCTTATCTTTGAGGAAATCAAATTGACTAACAAACTTTTCAACATTGGAATTGACTTCTTCTTTGGCCGGATTTCCGGTCAGAGAATACAGCTCGTCTTTTGTTGTAATTCCCTTATTGGTTAAATATTCGTTAACATCTCTTAAATCCCATCCTTCAATGATGGTCAAGTTTTCTTTGGCTGTTTCTCCCCTGGAAAGAATTCCGACTATTTGAGCCGTGCTCATTTGTGACGAAAGAAGATATTCTCCGGCCTGAATTTTTGAGTATTTCCCGGTGATGGCGGCATAGGCGACAAAGGCGTTGATATTGCTGATGAGTTTTTCTTCCTTGAGATTGACGCCAATTTGTTTTACCGCCTCTCCTTTATCAATAATGAATAGCTTGGCTTCCATTTGTCGGTTGGCCGGAGAAAAAAGAGCCTGCGAAATCCAGGCAATAATGATTAAAATAAAAATTGATAAAAATAATGCAATAAATTTCTTGTCTATTTCCATGTGTCTATCATATTGTAGATTAAAACTATTGACAAGGGAGAGAAGGGGAGTATAATTTAATCGTAAATATGGAAACCAATATCACAAAACAAGTTTATACGTCTGTAAATGCCTGCGCCAAAAACAGGATTTTTAGCTTGTCAGTTATTTTGGTAAAAAATAAAAGGAGGGGATTTTAAACATAGTTTAAATAGATAATAAACAAAATCCTCTCCTCAACGGAGAGGATTTCGCTTAATAAAGAAACATATGATAAAGACATACTACTTAACAAAAGAAGGACTGGAGAAGATAAAGAGAGAGTTTGAAGATTTAAAAATTCTTCAGAAGAATGAAATATTGTCGGAAGCCGCCCCTTCCATGCTTGAGGGTGATGCTTTGAATCCCGACTACTCTTTTTACAAGGAAAACCTGGAAGAATTGGAGAAGAGGATTGAAGAACTGGACCATATTATCAAGAATCATAAGACAATCAGAAAGCCGGCCAAGACAGAGCAGAATAAGGTTTCTTTGGGAGCCAGGGTTGTTTTAAAGAAAGGTGCTTCGAAAGAAGAAGAATACAAGATTGTGGGAACACTTGAGGCCGATCCGTTTGCCGGAAGAATCAGCAATGAATCTCCTTTGGGCATGTCTTTTATCGGAAAGAAAGTTGGAGAGCTTGTTTCTTTTAACGGAGGCGGAGAGTACAAGATTTTAAAAATACAATACGAGGAATCTTAATTATGAAAAAGAGAACTAAGATTATAATCTGTTCAGTGCTCGCTCTTTTGATATCTTCGCTTCTTTGGTTTAATTTTGTTTTTTTGAACAATAACGGAAAAAGCTTTGAAGAAGAATTATCGAAGGCCGGGGAAGAGAGCGACGTCATCATTGTTTTCAATTCTGGAGGATGGGGAACTGTTCCTTTTGACAAGGCATTTGATTTCAGTCCCATCATCAATGAGACCAAGAAGATAATCGAAGAGCACGACTACAAGGTTTCGGTGGTCCAATACTATCGAACCGAGGAAACTTTTTTTGCTAAAGTCGCCTCCTTAAGAGAAGTGTTTTTCAATTTTCCCGACAGTTCCAAAGTTTTCAGTCAAAGAATCGAGGAGTTTTTGGATAAAAATCCGGGAGACAAAGTTGTTATGGCCGGTTTGAGCAACGGGGCTTCTTTTGTTGATGCGGCCATGGCTGATTTGAAAGAAGACAAAGACAGTATTTTTGCGATAGAATTGGGAGCTCCTTTTTGGAAGAAGAATGTTAAGAGTGAAAACATTTTATCTCTGAATAATCAGGCCGATATTCTGGCTAATGGTAAATTGGGTCAGTTGTTGTTTTCCGTTATCAAGGCTCCCATTATTTGGGCTTATTCCAATCTTTCTGGCAACCACATGACTTTGGGCGAGGCCATGCATATTAATGGCCATGATTATTATTGGCCTCAGGTAAAAAGCGAGTTGACCGAATTTGTTGAGGCTAAACTTTAAACCGCTTGTAAAGGCGGTTTTTTTGTACTAAAATTAAGATTAAGCATGAGCTTTCAAACCAAACAAAAGCTTCTTTTAATAGCATCATTTTTATTGGGACTAATCATCTTTCTTTGGTTGGGTAAAATAATCGGTTGGTCAGAAATAGGAAATGCTTTTATCGTTTTCACTGGTTGGCAGGGGCTGGTTATTATTGCTTTATCTTTTTTAATTGCTATTATCGGCAATTGGAGATGGAGAGAAATATTGAAAGATGCAGGGATAAACATTCCTTTCTATCAGTTATTTAAGATTTATCTGGGTGGATATGCCATGATGTACCTTTTTCCCATCTTGGTTTGGGGCGGGGAAGCTTTCAGGGTTTATGGTCTGGGAAAAGAAAAGAATCTTTCTTGGAAGAAGACCTTCGCTTCGGTTATTATCGAAAGGATATTGGAGTGGACGGCCAATATCATCATCATCTTTTTGGGGCTGGGGTTCTTTTTGTACAAGGTCTATCTGCCGCCCAAAGAATTGGTGATGGTCTTTGGAGTAGCCTTGGTATTCTTTATTTCCGTTCTTTCCTATTTCTATATTAAGGCCCTGGGAAAGAAGAGTATTGTCCGGGAAATCGTCAGGAATTTTTTTAAGAAGGAAGTTAGTGATAGTAACGGAATGATTGCGGTTGAGAACGATGTTTTTAATTTTTTCCAATTAAACAACAGTTCTTTTAAAAAAGGAGTGGCCCTTTCAATATTAAGGGCGCTGGTAATGCAGGCGAGAGGGTGGATATTGATATTGTTTTTGGGTAGTTGGATCGGATTTTTCCCGTCTTTATCTATTCTCGGATTTACTTATTTATCCTCAATGATTCCCATTCCGACTTCTTTGGGTTCGCATGAAGCCGTCCAGTTCTATGCCTTCACTTCTTTGGGATTGATGGCGTCAATGGCCACGGCCTTTACCATGATTATTCGAGCCGGAGAAATCATTGTTTCTTCCGTCGGCCTGATATTTTTAATCAAAACCGGTTTCAATTTATTGGGTGGTAAGTTTTTTACTTATGATAAAAGTCAACAAAATAGTTAAATATTTAATATTGGCAGACATTGCTTTTTGGACGGGATGGGGATTAATCACTCCGGTTTTCGCCATCTTCATTGTCGATAAGATTCAGGGAGGAAATGCCTTGGTCGTGGGAATAGCCACCGCGGTTTATTGGCTGATGAGGTCCTTATTGGTTTTTCCTTTCGGAGTAATGTTGGATAAATTCAAAGGAGAAAGGGATGATTATCTGTTTTTAGTGGTCGGAGATTTTATTATCGCCGTGACTCTCTTCGGGTATATTTTTGCAACCCAGCCGTGGCACATTTATTTGTTCCAGGGATTTTGCGGAATAGGAATGGCCATGTCTTTGGCCGGTTGGAGGGCTATTTTCACCAAGAATATTGATAAGGGTAAGGAGGCGACCGAATGGTCTTTAGACGATACATTATTAAGCATGGGAACGGCGGCAGCCGGGGTTATCGCCGGATGGATGGTTCTTAACTTCGGATACGACAACACTTTTATTATCGCCGGCACATTAGGATTATTAAGTGTTCTCATCCTTCTTCGTTTAAGGAAGGAAATTGAAGGTGTTTTTAACAGGAATTTTCGTGCCAATATCAAAGACATATTTTTTGATAAAAGATGAAAAACCAAGAAGTCGCTCAAATTTTATTTGAAATAGGGGAATTTCTGGAATTGGGAGAAATACCTTTCAAACCGGCTGCCTATCAGCAGGCGGCGATTGCCATTGATAATATGGAGAATGACATCTTAGATTTGTATAAGAAAGAAGGGAAGAAGGGGTTGGAAACCATTCCCGGAGTCGGGAAAAGCATTGCTGAATCGATTGAAGAGTTTTTGAAAACAGGAAAGATTAAATATTTGAAGGAATTAAAGAAATCTTCGCCGATTGATTTGGAACATTTGACCAAGGTTGAGGGATTGGGCGTTAAAAGGATAAAAAGACTTTGGAAAGAATTGGGAGTGAGGAATTTAAAGGATTTGGAAAAAGCATTGGATGACCACAAGATTGCTCCTTTATTTGGATTCGGAGAAAAAATGGAAGAGAATATTTTGGAATCAATTCAGTTTTTAAAACAAGGAAGAGGTAGGTTTCTTCTACGCGAAGTCATTCCCGAAGTTGAAAGAATTATCGAGAAGTTTAAGAAGATCAAAGGGGTGGTTAATCTATCGGTTGCCGGATCAGCCAGACGAAGAAAAGAAACTGTCGGCGACGTTGATTTTTTGGTAGCCATTAAAGATACAACCGACAAGTATTTAGTCGAGAAGATAATGAACACTTTTGTTTCAATGGATGATGTGGTTAAAGTGGTGGGTAAAGGAGAAACAAAATCATCAATCAAAACCAAGCAAGGTTTGGACATGGACTTAAGATTGGTTAAAGAGGGTTCGTTTGGTGCCGCTCTTCAATATTTCACCGGCTCTAAAGAGCATAATATTGCTTTGCGTCGAATTGCGATAAAACAGGGATATAAACTGAACGAATACGGGTTATTCAGGAATGACAGGAAGATTAAAGGGGAAACGGAGGAAGAGATATATGAAAAACTGGGAATGGAATGGATCCCTCCCGAATTGAGGGAAAATCAAGGAGAAATAGAAATGGCCGTTGAAAGAAAGATTCCCCATCTGGTCGAGTTGAAAGACATCAAGGGAGATTTCCATTGCCATACCAACTGGGACGGAGGAGAGCACTCTATTTTGGAAATGGCGGAAAGAGCTATTTCTTTGGGGTATAAATATATAGGGATTGCCGACCATACCCAGTCTTTAAAGATTGAAAACGGACTTGATGAAAAAAGATTGGTTGAGCAAAGAAAAGAGATTGATTTGTTGAATAAAGATTTTGAAAAGAAAGGAATTGAATTTAAGATTCTTCAAGGTTCGGAGGTTGATATTTTGAAAGACGGTTCGCTTGATATCAACGACAAGACATTGAAAATTTTGGACTATGTCTCAGTAAGTGTTCATTCCAATTTCAAGATGGGAAAGAGAGAAATGACCAAAAGGATTATTAAGGCGATTGAGCATCCCTTGGTTAAGATATTGAATCATCCGACGGGAATGATTTTGGGAAGGAGAGGCGAATACGAGGTGGATATTGATGCTGTTTTGAAAGTGGCCAAAGAAAATGATGTTGCTTTGGAAATGAACTCCTATCGTTCCGACTTGGGCTACCAGACTGCCAAAATGGCCAAGGATATGGGGATTAAGCTGACAATTGGCAGCGATGCACACAATAAAAAAGAGTTGTCTGATTTGCAATTTGGATTATATCAGGCCAGGAGAGGATGGCTCACAAAGAAAGATGTTTTAAATGCTTTACCCTTAAAAGACTTGGAATTAAAATTTAAGAAATGAAAAAGTATAAATGTCTGTCGTTAATGTCCGGAGGCCTTGATTCAATGCTTGCGGCTAAAATATTGAAAGAAGCGGGGATGGAGGTCACCCCTCTTTGTTTTAAGAGTTTTTTCTTCTCTTCTGGGACAGCTGAAAAATCTTGCAAACAAATCGGTCTCAAATTGAGAGTTGTTGATTTTAGTCGCGAACACTTAAAAATGGTTAAAAATCCTAAACACGGAAGGGGTTCGGGAATTAATCCCTGCATTGACTGCCATTTATTGATGATTAAGACGGCCGGGAAGATAATGAAGAAAGAGGGATATGATTTTATCGCCACGGGGGAAGTGTTGGGCCAGCGTCCCATGTCTCAGAATTTAAATTCCCTTAACTTGATTGAAAAACAGTCTGGATTAAAAGGATTGATTGTTCGTCCCTTGTCAGTCAAAGTTTTGCCCCCGACCATTCCCGAAATTAAAGGGATGTTTAAAAGAGAAGACATGTATGGCATTTCGGGAAGGGGAAGGCACGCACAAATAGAATTGGCTAAGAAGTTTAAAATCAAAGAATATCCGTCTCCGGCCGGAGGTTGTATTTTAACCGACCCCAATTATTCGGTGAAATTAACAGAATTATTTAAAAGAGTTCCCAAATTTGATGGCAATGATGCCGAAGCGATTAAGTTCGGCCGTGTTTTCTGGGAAAAAGATTTATTGATTGTCGTGGCCAGAGACGAAAGGGAATGCATTGAATTAACTAAACTAAGAAAGAGGGGGGATGTGGTTTTGGAGCCGAATAACTTTTCCGGTCCGACCGTTCTGGTTCGTAAGTACAAAAAATCATCTCAAAACGAGATGATTGATTGCGGGATTGAATATGTTTGTGAATATTCCAAGAATGTTCCCGATGATTTTATTTTGAAACTTTTACCTTCTCCAAAATCTTAATGAAGATTTCGGGGTTTTCTTCAGCCAACTGGGACAATATCTTTCTGTCCAATTCAATGTTGCATTTCTTTAAAGCGGGGATGAACTTGCTGTAGGTCATTCCGTTCTCTCTCAATGCGGCATTCATTTTGACAATCCATAGAGACCTCTTGTCTCTCTTTTTTACCTTTCTGTCTCGGTAGGCATATGACCAAGCTTTCATCAGGGCCTGTTTGGCGGCGATGAATTTGGATTTTCTTGTCCATTTGTATCCTTTAGCCGCTTTGATGACCTTCTTTCTTCTTTTGTGTGCGGCAACACCTCTTTTTACTCTTACCATGTTTTTATTTTCCTAATAATCTTCTAATCTTCTTTGCCTGGGGTGCATCCATTTCGACCAGCTTCTTCAAAGCCCTCTTCTTCTTAGAAGATTTCTTTGAGAGCAAGTGGTCCTGTCCCACGGCTCTTCTCAAGACCTTTCCCGTTTTGGTTACTTTAAACCTTTTGCTTAAAGATTTTCTTGTTTTTGCTTTCATGTTATTTTTTTGAAATAATCATTGTTAATTTCTTGACTTCTTTTTTGATTTCCTGGTCCATTTTGATTTCAACTCGGCCCTTCAGCATTTCTATGAATTTGTTCATCTTTTGGTAGCCGATTTCGGATAATTGGTTTTCTCTGCCTCTCAGTCTCAATTCAACGCTTACTTTATCGCCCTTATTCAAGAATTTTTCGGCGGCGTTGACTCTGGTTCCGATATCGTTATCGGAAATGTTGAAGCTCAATTGAAGATTCTTGGTTTCCGAATGATGACTGCCGGCAATATTTTTCTTTTCTTTCTTTTGCAGGGAATAGAGGTATTTGCCGTAATCGCCCAACTTGCAGATCGGAGGATTGGTTTTGTCGGTGACTAAAATCAAATCAACTCCTTTTTCTTTAGCTGTGTCCAAGGCCTGGGATAATGTAAAAACGCCCATTTGTTGGCCGTCTTCGGCAACTAACCTTATTTCACTACTTCTTATTTGATTGTTATATAATGGTTTGTTCATTGTGGAGGTGGCGAGTAATGAGCTCGCGTCCAAAAGTTATTCACACATACATCTACAAGCGTATTCCAGTCTCTTTTACAAGTTTAAAGTTTAAGGCTGGAAAGAATGCTTTAAACTCGAATCCGTAATAAGGCCATTGTTCCCGGATTATTTAACAATGTCTTTTCTCGCTTATTTTACGCCCTGTCCTCAATAGCGAGAATCAAGAGGAAGGACGGCACTAAGCGTATGCTAGTGCGGGTTGTTCAAATAAGTTGGCACTTGATTTGATTTCTCTAAGTTTTGCGAGATTAGAGAATACTCGGCTTGCATATGTGATTCAAACTCCTGTCGAAGCGAATTCACCCCCTCATTTTTAACTCATTTCTTATCTTTCTATCAACTTCTCTTTTCTTGATAGATTCCCTTTTGTCAAACTTCTTCTTTCCTTTGGCTAAGCCAAATTCCAGCTTTATTTTGCGTCTCTTAGTATAAACCGAAAGTGGCACTAAAGTCAAGCCCTTTTCCTTTGATTTACCGAGCAAATATCTTAATTCTTCCTTGTTCAAAAGCAGTTTTCTGTCTCTCTTTGGATCGTACCCTTTATCAGCGTTTAGGGGTTGGTAGGGAGGAATAATAGCTCCGACCCAGAATGCCTCGGCAGAACCTGTTTTATCCTGCCTAGTAATGATATATGTGCCCGATAGGGAGATGCCTCTAGTTCTTAAGGCCTTGGTTTCTTGTCCGTTCAATACCAAGCCGGCCTCGAACTTTTCGAGGATTTCATAGTCAAAATATGCTTTTTTATTGGCTACTATGCTCATGAGTTTCATTTTATACGATTTTTTGCTAAAATGAAAGAAAACAAAACCCTATACGCTATTTGGCTTTGAAACCGAGCAACCATTCCGGAAGCCCACGCATAGGGGAATTACTTGTTTAATAAATCCGCTTTCGGCTTATTTATAGCCGAATAGGGCTGACGCCCCACGGACAAAATAATTATATCATATTTATGAATATCAGAGAAGAAATCAAGAACAATGTTTCTAAATCATTAAAAACCCTCGGATATGAAGGGGATTTTGCAATTAAGGTCTTGCGCCCGCAAAAGACTTCCTTTGGTGATTATTCTGTTTCGGTGGCTATGGAAATAGCTAAAAAAAAAGGAAAGAATCCCATGGAAATAGCGGAAATGATAAAGGAGAATATCAAAGGAAAACACTTTGAAAAGATTGAAGTCATGAATCCGGGATTCATTAACTTTTTTGTTTCTAAAGAATATGTTTTTAAAGAAATGGGAGAGGTTTTGAAAAAGAGAAGTAAGTTTGGAGAATTTAAAAGAAAAAAAGAAAGAATACAGGTTGAATTCATTTCTGCCAATCCGACCGGACCTTTGACTGTTGGCAATGGTCGTGGCGGTCCTTTTGGAGATGTCTTGGCTAATGTTTTGAAGAAGTACGGATACATTGTTAAAAAAGCATACTATATTAATGACCATGGAAAACAGATATTGTCCTTGGGTCACTCGGTTTTAAAAGATGAAGAAGCTAAATATACGGGAGAATATATTGATAAACTACACAGAAAGATAAAAGGAAAGGATGCGTATAGGATTGGAAAGATAGCAGCTAAGATTATCATGGAAACCATGATTAAGAAAACAATCAAGAAATTAAACATCAAGTTTGATGAATATTTTTCTGAGAGTATTTTGTATAAAGGAAAAGATATTGATAATGTCATTAATCTTTTGCGTGATGAAGGTTTGACCTATGAACAAGAGGGGGCTGAGTGGTTCATGTCGACCGCCTTAGGAGACGAAAGAGACAGAGTGATTATCAAGTCCGATGGAGAAAAGACTTATCTCTTGGGAGATATTGCCTACCACAAATACAAGTTTGAGAAAAAGAAGTTTGATAAGGTGATTAATATCTGGGGAGCGGATCACTCCGGAGACGTCCAAGGATTGATTGCTGGAGTTGAAGCAATGGGGCACATGGACAAATTGCAGATTGTTTTGTTGCAGTTTGTGACCGTGGTTAAAGACGGAAAGACGGTTCGAATGTCCAAGAGATTGGGAACAGCCATTACCATGGATGATTTATTAGATGAATTGCCTTCTGATGTTATTCGCTTCTTCTTTTTAATGAAATCAGCCGATACTCATTTGAACTTTGATTTGGATTTGGCCAAAGAACAATCGGAAAAGAACCCCGTCTTTTATGTCCAATACGCTCATGCTCGAATCGTCAGTATTTTAAAGAATTCAAAAAACATCTTGAGGATAGAAAGAATTAAGAATATAGAGCTTTTGGAAAATAAAAAAGAAATAGAATTGATGAAACAGATATTGAAATTCCCGGAAATGATTGAAGATACGGCCAATGATTATGAAGTGCACAGGGTTCCTCAGTATGCTCTTGATTTGGCCAATTCTTTCCACAAGTTCTATGCCGAGTGCCATGTTTTGGACAAAGACAAAAAGTTGAGACAGGCCCGACTTGGTTTGGTAGCGGCCGCAAAGATAACACTAAAGAACACTCTTGATTTAATGGGAATCTCCGCTCCGGAGAAGATGTAAAGTTGGTTGACGGTTGACTATTGACAGTAAACAGTCAACCAAGGACTCAACAGGGTAGGTATTGGCTAATTTTAATGAGTTATCAGGAAATTCAGGATAACTGAATATAGTATGTTCCATTTCGGAACCAACTGAATTAATGTTTTATTTTAAGAAAGCAATATGCAAAAAATGCACGTTGCTTTTTTTTAAAAAAATTAATTATTTGACAATTATTTAATTAATCATATACTTCATATTAATCGTTCTTCGAACGTACATTTACATGAGGTTATTATGATGGCTACTGAAATGATGAGGAAGCTGGGAGTTCCGGCATGTGTCGTTGAGGGAAGACTTTTGAATGAGGGGCATTTCTTTAATCAGAAATCAGGCATTCTCAAAGAAAGAAAAAAAACCAATCCAAGCGATTGGGCAAAGAAAGAGGAAGCTGCTCGTATTTTGGGAGTTTCCCTTGAAGATGTTCTTCTTCTGGTCAAAAGAAATAAACTGAATACGGGGATTCGCCGGGGTGATTTATATATCAGCCGAGAATCAATCGAAGAGTGTAAAAAGAAGCTTCCTATAGAGGAGAGTGTAGAAGTTCTGGAGGTTGTTCGGATTAGATATATACCGAAAAAAAAGACAGAATCAGAAAAAGTTGTTCTATCTGTACCAAAAGAAATGGTGAAGATTGAGGAGGTTGTTCGGCCCAAGTATGTAATTATCAAAACTCGTCCGTTCGAACCGCCCAAGTCCAAGTTCAGATATATCAATTTGACCGAGTATTCTTCCGGACAATTCGGCTATGAGATTAATGACGCGGCCATTGCTCTTAAAAAGGATATTTCCTTTATCCAAAGTCTTATCGATAGACATAAGGTCGAAGCGGTTGATATTGGGGACAAGCGGTATATTCCGCGGCAAAGCCTTAGAGATTTCTTAAAAGAAGTCGAGGCAAAAAAACTTAGGACATAGTCCTTATTTTTTTATAGCTTGAATCATTTATTAAAATAGTTAATAATCTAATAAATGAGAAACAATAAATTCAATTTACCTTTAATTAATGCCCATACTCATGCGGCCATGGTTGGTTTTAAGGGAATGGCGGAAGATTTATCTTTGGATAAATGGTTGAATGATGTCATTTGGCCTCTTGAAGCTAAAATGGTTAACCCTTCTTTTGTCTACGAACAAACCAAGATTGCTATTGCCGAAATGAGAGAAAACGATATTCATGCTTTCATGGATATGTATTATCACCAAGAAGAGGTTGCCCGGGCTTGTGAAGAAATGAAAATGACGGTTGTTTTGGGAGAAGGATTGATTGATTTAAAAGGACAGGAGCTTTTTGATAAGGATATAGAAAAGACGGAAATGCTTTTAAAGAAATACAGTAACCACCCGTTTATAAAGGTTTCGGTTGTTCCGCATTCTCCCTATGCCGTTAATAAGTCCAATTTGATTAAAGCCAAAGAATTGGCCAGGAAATACAATGCCATCTATCAAATCCATGTTTCGGAAACCAAAAAAGAGTTCGACGATATTTTAGATAAATATGGAATGACTCCAGTGGCCTATTTGGATAGTATTGGAGTTCTTGATTCAAAAACAGTTTTAATTCATTGCGTTCATTTAACCGATGAAGAGATTTCAATTATCGCTCAAAGAAAGTGTTTTGTTGTCCACTGTCCTTTGAGCAATTTGAAATTGGGTTCGGGAATTGCTCCGATTGCTAAATTATTAAAAGCGGGAGTTGTTGTTGCTTTGGGAACAGATGGTTCGGCTAGTTCCAATCGTTTGGATATTTGGGAGGCGGGGAAGTTTGCCGCACTATTGCAAAAAGGAGTTAATCAGGACCCGACTTTATTGCCGGTTCGCGAAGTTATTAAAATGATGACGGTAAATGGGATGAAAGCTTTAGGACTGGAGATTGTTAATGGGAAAAGCATTAAAGAGATAGAAGAGGAGATAGAAAAGGGGGAGTTTGGGGAGTTTTATAGCTGATATTGTTTGTCGATTATTCGACATAAATTGCTTGACTTTTTTACATCATTTGTATATAATGGTTCTATGAACCAATATATACAAAAGATCAAAGAATTTCGCACAGAAAAAGGTCTTTCTCAGGAGCAGGTTGCAAAAGCAATTGGCGTCTCTCGTCCTACATACAGTGCTATTGAGTTGGGTAAACAGGAATTGAGTCTTGATGAGGCAAAGAAACTTGCTACTCTTTTCGGCATAGGTCTTGATGAGTTTTTGTCAGGGAATATTCCTAATTTAGCGAAGTATAAACACATGATACTTGCTTTTTTGCGTACGAAAGTTTCGAAAGACGGTAAGATACCCAAAACTAAACTTGCTAAATTGCTTTATCTTGCCGATTTTGCGTGGTTTTACAATTCGCTTGAAAGTATGAGCGGAATGCAATACAGGAAAATTGCCTACGGACCGGTTCCCGATACTTTTTTCAGGGCTTTGGATGAACTTGAAGCGGACGGAAAAATCATCATTGATCGCAGATGTGACGATGTCGGCAAAGACATGTTTTTAATTGGCGAATCAGAAAGCAATAAGAATGAGAAAATACAAACAATCTCTGTCGAAGAAAAAGATCTGATTAATAAGATTGCGACAAAGTGGAAGAACAAGAAGACTCAGGAAATTGTAAATTTTACCCATAATCAGTTGCCATACTCTCTATGTAGAGATAATGAGCTTATTCCTTACGAGCTTATCACCCAGGAAGATCCTAATTTGGTATACTAATTATGGAGGGAAACTATTCTGTACAGATTGAAGACTTTGCGGAAAGGCACTTCATCAAAAGTTTTAAGAAGAAATACAATAATCACTGGGATGTTACTTTGCGTGCTATAGTTTTCGAGCTTGAGCGTATCGACAACCTTTTATTAACCAATAAGGCGGACATGATAATCGATAATGGGGATGTAAAAATAATCAAGACGGAATTCAAAATAGCAGGATCTAATGAATCTGCAAAAACATCGGGAAATAGGTGTATCGTTGCGTGGAAGAAAGAAGACAATTGCGTTTTCGTCTTGTTGGTTTACGGGAAGACAGATTTATCCAGCGGGAACAAGGAAACGGATGAGTGGAAAAGGATAATAAAAGATAATTATCCGGAATATAAGCACTTGTTTTGATGATTTTAACCCATCGAATTCGATGGGTTTAATTTGTTACAAATAATGGTTGTTTTTTAAAGCGTGAACGGGTAATTTTAATGGTTTTTCACGGTTATGCTTCCAAAAACGTGAAAATAATTGGAGTATGGCGATTTGACATTTTGATTTAATTATCATACTTTCTTATTAAGTTCTTTTATTATCAGATACAAAGCGAATATTGAGGAGATTTATATCTTTTGAATATTCGCCTTGTATTGGGCGACATCTTTTGGAGGGTATTAGGATGGAGAAAAAATACTGGCTATTCAGCATATTAATCGGCATTATTGCTGGTGTGTTTATAGGATGGGGGAACATTGTAACTGCTATTGTGGCTGGCCTTACCGTCGGCACTGTGGCTATTGCATGGACCGCCTATAATCTCGGTAAAGCTATAAGAATAACATCGACAGTAGATATTCTTTTTGATGCAGCTATCATGGCAAGTAGTATTATTGCTATTACATCTTTACTTGTTTCCAATTTTAATTGGCCGGTCGCTGTATTCGTATTTATCGCATTTGTCATTGTCTATGGAATCATAGCACTGGCGTTTACCGTCTTCTACGGAAACAAATATGTGCAGACTGGGAATCTGGTCGGGTGGGGGTGATTATTCATCCTTTTTGTTTTTTTGATATAAAAGGTCTATTATATACATAATGACAGTTGAAGAAATCAAAATACACAAAATAGCAGCTAAAAAGTTGGGATTGATTAAAGACCGGGCTTTTGAGTTTATCTCTTCTAATCTTGGAAAGATATCAGAAAGAGATGTTCATGATTTCATCGTTTCTCAGTTTAAAAAAGAAGGAATGGTTTCAGACAGGAAGATTCCCATTCAGATTGTTGCTTCGGGGAAGAATACCGACAATGCTCATTGTCATGCTGGTAATTCCAAAATAGAGAAGAACCAATTGATAATGATTGATATCTGGGCTCGGATGAAAGAAGGTCATTGTCCCTTTGCTGATATTACTTGGATGGGGTATTCTGGTACTAAGGTTCCTTTGAAAATTCAGGAAACATTTGAAAAGGTTATCTTTGCTCGTGATTTAGCTTTGAAATTCATTAGGAAAGAATTGAAACAGAAGAGATTTCCTTTGGCTTTTGAGGTGGACAAAGTTGTTCGTGATTATTTCGGACCGTTAGAAAAGCATTTTACCCACAGGACGGGGCACAGTCTTGGGTTTACCAATTGCCACGGGCACAACTTTCGTTTTTCAAAGACAACCAGAAAGAGAATAATTCCCGATGTTTTGTTCACAATCGAGCCGGGATTGTACTTTAAGGGAGAATTCGGGGTTCGAAGTGAAATAGATTGTTATGTTACTTCCGGCTACAAACTGATTGTGACGAGTGGGGTACAAAAGGAGATAGTGCAGGTTTAATGACTTGCAGGCTACAAGAAAATGGTACATAATTGTATTAGGGAATAAAGATGAAAGAAGTAAAGCAAAATCTATTAATTAATAATATACCTCTTTTTGAGGTTTTTAATTTTTATAAAAGTTATTGAGCAAAGCTATGGTTGTGAGTGAAAAAGTTGTAAATAATTTAGCTAAAAAACTTGACGTACATTCTATTCATATCAGGGTTTTTTTGTCTAATACTAAAGTTAAAGAATTAGATAATATAGAAAACTTTTATAAAAAATACATAGACGAAAGCCCTAAACCATTCGTAAAATGGGTGGGAGGAAAAAGACAATTATTGCGACAATTTAGAGAAATGAATCTTTATCCTCCTTATGGATTTGATCCTAATAAGGGTGTATATTTTGAACCATTTGTCGGTGGTGGGGCGATGTTTTTCGATTTATTACCCAATAAATCTATTCTATCAGATACAAATCAAGAATTAATAATAACCTATAATGTTATTAAAAATGATGTTGATACATTGATTAAAAAATTAAAAGAACACCAGGTTAAAAATAGTAAAGAATATTTTTTAAAGATAAGAACTCAAGATGTAAAAAATATATCAGAGGTTGATATTGCCGCTCGTTTTATTTATTTAAACAGAACCTGTTTTAATGGTCTATTTCGAGTTAACAATAAAGGAGAATTTAATGTTCCATATGGAGACAATAAAAATCCTCTTATCTGTGATGAAGATAATTTAAAAAAAATTAGTGCTGCATTGGATGGAATAGAAATAAAATGTCAGGACTATAAAAAAGTTTTAGATAAAGCAAGGAAAGGAGATTTTGTTTATTTTGATCCACCGTATTATCCAGTGAACAAGACCTCTAATTTTACTAAATATACGGCTACAGATTTTTTAGAAAAAGAACAAAAAGAACTTCAAAATGTTTATTTACAATTACATAAAAGAGGATGTTTCGTTATGCTTTCTAACTCTGATACACCCTTTATTGATAAGCTTTATTCTAATTTAAATAAGAAAATTAAGATTTATAAAGTTTATGCTGGGAGAGCGATAAACGTAAATCCAAACAAAAGAGGTAAAATTAATGAACTTGTTATAATTAACTATTGAAATTATGGAAAAAAATTTTAGGAAACTGGTTGAAACACTACACGATTCAATTTTTACTTGGAATTATTTTGTTGATTTTGATAAGGTTAAGAAAAATATTAGTAAAATTGAAAAGGAGCTTAATTTACTTAATTTTTTAATCGGTAAGGATAATATAGAAGATGAATTTATTAATTTAATTACAGAGTACCCAAATGTTAAAAAAGTTTTACCAATTTTAATTGCAGTAAGAAACAATAAATTAAAGGAAATTCCAATTGTTTCCAATGTCGACATTTTGTTATCAGAAAAAAAAGATTATATTTTTATTGATGGCCTGAAACGAGAAGAATTAATAAAGTTTTTTATAGAAAGCGGACTTCGAGATATTTTTAAAAATAAAAATATTAAAAATTTTGTAGACTATGTTTTTGGTATTGAAGTGGGAATGGATACTAATGGCAGAAAAAATAGAACAGGTGATTTAATGGAAGGAATTGTTAGTAAATTTTTAGATAATTTTTGTTTAAAAAATACTAATTTTATTTATATTGATCAGGCGACAAAAGATAAAATAAAAGAAAAATTTAATTACGAAATTAAAATTGATAAAAATAATAGAAAGTTCGATTTCGCTCTCTTTAATAAGAAAGAAGAAAAATTATTTTTAATAGAAGTTAATTTTTATAGTGGTAGTGGTACTAAACTTAAGGCGACAGCAGGAGAATATCAAAAATTAAATGATTTTATTAAAAATCAAGGCATTTGTTTTATTTGGGTTACGGATGGCAAGGGATGGCTTACTGCAACTAATTCTTTAGAGGAAGCTTTTAACCATAACGATTTTATTATCAACTTGAAGATGTTGAGGGAAGGAATTTTAGAAAAAATAACAAGTAGGTAACCATGAAGTTACATCCAGATAAATTTGATTTAGAATGCACGACGGTGTGGTCTTTTCCGCAAAGAGGAGATTGGGCAACCCATAAATCTGACTGGCGAGGAAATTGGGCACCGGAAGTAGTCCGTAATTTGATTTTACGATATTCTCAAGAGAACGATTATTTATTGGATTGTATGGTCGGTGGAGGAACAACAGCTATTGAAGCTAAAATTTTAAATAGACATATTACTTGTACAGACATCAATGAAGAGGCAATAGCGCGCACTAAAGAATCTTTACTTTTTGATTCGAGTAATAATTCTAGACAAAGAATAATTAAATGCGATGCGAGAAATTTGCGTTTCATTAAAGACAGAGAAGTTGATTTTATTTTAACACATCCACCTTATGCCGATATTATTAAATATAGTAATGGAAAAATAAAAGAAGATTTATCAAATATTCACGATATAAACGTATTTGTTGATGAGATGGGGATAGTTGCTAGTGAACTTTATAGAGTTCTTAAGCCAGGAAAATTTTGTGCAATTTTAATCGGTGACACTAGGAGAAATACAATGTATCAACCATTAGCATATAAAGTAATGGATAGTTTTTTAAAACAAGGATTTAATTTAAAAGAAGACATTATTAAAAAACAGCACAACTGTAAGGCGACTGGACTTTGGGCGAATAGGTCAAAAGAATTAAATTTTTTATTAATAATGCACGAACATTTGTTTGTATTTAAAAAAGCATAGTTTTGTTGCCCTCTTTCTTAAAATCTGCTATTTTTAACACATGGAAACCAATCTAAAAAATAGGTATTTTTTCTTAAGACACGGGAAAAATATCCACCAGACCGAATTAAAAGATATTGCCTATCACTGGCCGGATGACAATCCGCCCTGTTCTTTGATAGAAGAAGGCAGGGAAGGCGTTAAAGAAACAGCAGAAACATTGAAAAACAAGCAAATTGACCTTGTTTTTTGTTCCGATATCCTTCGTTGCCGGGAAACGGCTAAAATAGTGGCTAACACGATAGGATTTGATGAAAACAAGATTATTTATGATACCCGACTGAGAGACTGGAACTGGGGTGACTTTGGAGGAAAACCCAAGGTAGAATTCTGGAATTTCTATAACAATGATAAAATGAAGGCATTTGAGATTCCAATTCCCGGAGGAGAATCATGGAACCATTGCAAAGAAAGAATGATTAATATTTTTAATGAAATTGAAAGCAATTTCCAAAACAAGAACATTCTATTGGTTTCCCATGGCGATCCATTATGGCTACTTGAAGGATATATAAAAAACATTGATAATAAAACCAATCTGGAAAATAGAAAAGAAACAATGTTAAAAACAGGAGAGGTAAGAGAAATATATGAATAAAGAAGAGAAAATAATAGAATTTTGGGAAAAGGAAGATATTTTCCATAAATCAATTGAGAATAGAAAAGATGCTCCTTTTTTCAGTTTCTATGACGGTCCTCCTTTTGCCACCGGCAAACCACACTACGGCCATGTTTTGGCTACAACGATTAAAGATACCGTTTTAAGGTATTGGACCATGAAAGGATTCCAGGTTCCGAGAAGAGTGGGCTGGGACTGCCACGGTCTTCCTGTTGAAAACCTTATCGAAAAAGAACTGGGAATCAAGAACAAGAAACAGATTGAAGAAATGGGAATCCAGAAATTCAATGATGCTTGCAAGAGTTCTGTTTTCGCTTGTACGACAGAATGGTTAACCACCTTAAGAAGAGTAGGCAGATGGGCTGACTATTCTAATGCCTATTCAACACTAGATAATAACTACATTGAATCGGTCTGGTGGGTTTTAAAACAACTATGGAATAAAGAATTGGTTAGCAGAAACTATAGAGTTTCTCCGTATTGTCCCAGGTGTAGTACCACCTTGTCCAACTTTGAAGTCAATCAGGGATACAAAGAAACAAGAGACAAGTCGGTATATGTTAAATTCAAGATTGTGGAGAATAAGGAATTTGAAGATGCCAGTTTCCTTGTTTGGACCACCACTCCCTGGACTTTGCCCGGTAATGTTGCTTTGGCTGTAAATAAGGACTTGGAATATGTTCACATCAAAACAATCAACAACGAAGAATTCGTTCTTTTAAATGAAAGATTGTTTGTTCTTGAAGAAGAATACAAAGTAATCAAGAAATTCAAAGGAAAAGAATTGATTGGTATTAAATACGAACCTTTATTTGATTATTTAAAAAAAGAAAAGGTTGATAACATTAAAAATGCCTATCAAGTATTTAATGGAGAATTCGTTTCTAATGAAGACGGAACGGGAATCGTCCATATCAATCCCATGTATGGAGAAGATGACTTTAATTTGGGAAAAGAACATGAATTGCCTTTCTTCCACACCGTTGATACCAACGGAAAGTTTAAAAAAGAAGTGTCTGACTTCCAAGACATATTTGTTAAAGACGCTGACCCGAAGATAATTGAAAATCTGAAAGAAAGAAAACTTCTCTTAAAAGAAGAATTGATTATTCATGAATATCCGTATTGTTGGAGGTGCGATACTCCATTACTATACTACGCGATAGAAAGCTGGTATGTTTTGGTAACCAAAATTAAAGACAAATTGATTGAAAACAACAAGAAGATATCTTGGGTTCCATCTCATTTAAAAGAAGGAAGGTTTGGTAAATGGCTGGAAGGAGCGAGAGATTGGGATATATCAAGAAGCAGATTCTGGGGTGCTCCTATTCCGATTTGGCAATGTGAAAGCTGCAAAGAAAGAATTTGTGTTGGAAGTATTGAAGAATTAAAAAAATTGGCAGTTAAGGAATACGATTTAAAAGATCTTCATCTTCCATATATCGATGAAGTCAAATTGAAGTGTCCCAAATGTAATAAAGAGATGAAAAGAACTCCCGAAGTGTTTGATTGCTGGTTTGAGTCGGGCAGTATGCCCTATGCCCAATGGCACTATCCTTTTGAAAACAAGGAACTGGTGGAAAAGACCTATCCGGCTGATTTCATTGCCGAAGGATTGGACCAGACCAGAGGATGGTTCTATACCCTTCATATCTTGGCGGCGGCTTTGACGATAGACGATATCGGACTGGGAAAAGACAATCCGGCCTTTAAGAATGTTATCGTTAATGGATTGGTTTTAGATGATAAAGGAAGGAAATTGAGCAAGAAGTTGAAGAACTATCCGGACATGACCGATGTATTTGATAAATATGGAGCAGACCCTTTAAGATATTTCCTTTTGTCTTCAACCAACATCGGAGAAGAATACAGGTTTTCTGAAGATAAAGTGAAAGAGGTTTGGAGAAAGATTATTTCCGCTTTGGAAAACTGTTTTGTTTTCTTTGAAACATATAAGGAGGGCGGAAAAATTTCTATGGGTCATCCTCATGTGGGTGGCAATATTTTAGATGATTGGATAATTTCTAAAACTGAAGGATTGAACAGGGATGTTAATAAGTGGATGGAGAAGTATGAATTGACAAAATCGTCGAGGTTATTTGGTGATTATATCGACGATTTAAGCAATTGGTATATTAGAAGATCAAGAAGAAGATTTCAAAAACCAGAAAACCAGAAAGAAAAAGATGAAGCAACGGAAACATTGCATTATGTTCTATTGAAGCTAAGTAAACTAATGGCCCCCTTCACCCCTTTCATTTCTGAAGAAATATACTTGAAGATGAAAAATGAAGGAAAGGAGAGTGTCCATCTTTGCGACTACCCGGAACCACAATTAAATTTAATTGATGAAAATTTAAACAATCAAATGGTATGGGCTAAAGACGCTGTTAATTTAATTTTAGCCGAAAGAGCAAAAGAAAAAGTAAAGGTTAGACAACCCTTAGGTTCAGCTAGGCTTCCAGCAGAAATAAAAGGAATTGCTTTAGATAATGATACTAAGTCAGTACTTTTAGAATTAATAAAAGATGAAGTTAATATTAAAAATATCAGCATAGATTATACGCTTAAGTGCGAAACTGGCTATTATGAAATCAGCGGAGGTTTAGTTGATTTTGAAATTACCAAAGAATTAAGAGAAGAAGGAGAGGTGAGAGAAATAATCAGACAAATACAGCAGATAAGGAAAGAGATGAAGCTTGTTCCCGAAGATACCATCAGTATTCTCTATCAAAAATCTGAAATATTTGATAAAATAATAGACAAGAATAAAGATACTATCTTAAGAGAGGTTTTAGCCAAAGACTTCGTTCTTTCAGAAGAAGCTTTGAAAGAAGTCGAACTGGGAGATGGTAAGATATTATTAGGAGTTAAAAAGATTTAAACATGTCAGAAGCTGCTCCAGAAAATTACAATCCGGGTATGGCCAGCGACAAGCAAGTTCAGGCTGAAAATCCTTTTATCAGAGGCGAAGCCGGAGAAAAGATTGAAGAAAGAAGAGCCCCTTTTAGTAGGCCTGCTTTTGTAAGAAAAGAAGAGGCTAAAAAGCAAGAGATATTGAAAGAGAAAGAAAAAGCGACGACAGAAGACCATCCCCTGAAGTTCAAAGGGACTTCCGGCGGAGGAACAATTCGAACCAAGCTTTTTTCATTTGTTGTGGGAAGAAAGAGCGGCCGTAAAGATTTCAAAGCCTACGGAGGCAAAAAAAGTGTCCGAGAAGGACTTAAGGAATTAAGAGGTGAATTTATTTCAAAAACCGGAGGAAGTTACATCAGAAGAAACAAGGCTCAGATTGAGGCCACTAAGCTTGGAAGGAAATTATCGTACCTGAGAGGAGACGAACATACCGCTGCTACCAAATTCTTAAAAGAGCTCGAAGATAAGACAGGAATAAAACCAAAAATATAACAATGAAAAAAAGAATCATTTTCCCCATATTAATAGTATTATTGGCCGTCATTGCTTTTTTGTCTTGGGATAAAATGTCTTTTAGTAAAGAAGTCTTGAAGGTTGAAATATTGGGACCGGAAAAAACAACCATCGGGGAAGACGTGGAATATATTGTTAAATTAAAGAACAACGGCAGTGTCAGGCTGGAAAAACCGGAATTGATTTTCACTTATCCCGATAATTCGATTGTTGAAGGAACCGAGGGAAAAGTGAAGGTAATGACCAGCGATCAATTGAACGGAGATATCTATCCGGGAGAAGAAAGGACTTTTAAATTCAATGCCCGATTATTGGGAAAAGAAAAAGAGGCTAAGGTTGCCAGCGTCAGTGTTTCTTTCCAGCCCAAGGATTTGAAAACCAGAAGCGAGGTTTCAACAACTTTTACCACTATTTTGGGAGAAATACCCTTGAATCTGACTTTGGACGTTGCGGAAAAGGTTGGAACAGGCAAAGCTCTAACCTTAAAAGTTAATTATTCTTCCAATGTCGCCTATCCCTTGGAAGACTTGACCTGTTATCTGACCTATCCCGAAGACTTCGAGTTTTTGTATTCGCAGCCCAAAGGGATGGACAATACTCAGTGGGATATACCGATTTTGAACGAAGCCGGTTCGGGAAGGATAGAGATATCGGGAATTTTGAACGGACAGTCAATGGAACAGAAAGTGTTTAAAGCTAAAATCGGAGTCTGGCAGAACGGCAACTTCATTCTTTTAAAAGAAGTAATCAAAGGAGTGGAAATAGTCGCTCCGTCTCTGTATATCACCCAGAAGGTTAATAACAGTGAAAACTATTCGGCTTCGGTCGGAGATCAGTTGCACTATGAAGTTACTTTCAGGAATGTCGGAGACGAAGCTTTGAAGGATTTGGTTATGATTATCAGGTTGGAGGGAGATGCTTTGGATTTGGATTCAATTAAATCCGACAACGGAAAATGGACTAAAGGAGACAACAGCATTATCTGGGAAGGGAATAAGATTTCCGAATTGCAACTATTGGATATCGGACAGGTGGGGAAAGTCGAGTTCTGGGTCAACATTAAAGACAAATGGGCGATGAAGAGTTTGAATGACAAGAATCCGATTGTTAAGAATAAGGTTACCTTGGGAGCGGCCAGGCAGGATTTCTTAACCAAGATTGATTCGGTTATTTCAGCCGAACAGAAGGTCTATCCGGAAAACAAATACTTTGAGAATTCCGGACCATATCCTTTGGAGACCGGACAAAAGACCTATCTGACCGTTGAATGGAAAGCCATTAATAACTACAACGATTTGGAAAAGGTTAAGATGGTGACGGCTCTTCCCGAAAGCATTACTTTTGAAGGCAAGACGTATCCCGAAGGGATGGAAATAACCTATGATGAAAATACCAGCGAGGTTCTCTGCAATATCGGCAGCTTGCCGGCCGGTTCGGGAATCATCAAGGATGCCAAGATTTGTGCTTTCCAGGTTTCCGTTCAACCGGAAGTGGCCGATGAAATGATAATTCTTTTAGGTTCGGCCCAGCTTTCAGGAGTCGACCAGTGGACCAACAAAACTTTAACGGCTAAGACCGATATGGTCTACGGCCAAATGAGCCAGTGATGGAAAGCCGAGCTTTAAATCTTAAAAGATTTTTTAAAGCTTTGGCGGTTTTAATTGTTTTCCTGATTTCTTTTTCCATTCCGGTGGTTATCGCTTTCAATTTAGAAGAGCAGGCTAAGGATATGAGGATAAAGATGGATATGGGGCAGTTGAAGAATTGGGCCGAAGTTTACCATCTCACAAACAAAAGCTACGAGGGATTTGAAAAAGACCCCAACCTTTACAGATTTTTTGAAGACATAGAGGGGATGGACGGGGAAGCCAAAATCTTCATTGATCAAAATTATGAATCATATTGCTCAAGAGTCTTTTTTAAGAGAGGCTCTTTTTGCATAGACGATGCCGGATACTTCGGGAAGGACGAGGGAATTTGTTCTTCCGGGTATACAAAGTGTGATTGACAATTAATACGGGAGTGTTATTATTTTTTGGGAGAGGTTTTGTATGAAAACGCAGAAATTTGGTTCATCGATAATCTCCGTTCCAACGATGAGTGTCGACGAGGTCATTGAAAAAATAATGGAAAAAGGATTTCCGGCAGAAAAGCTTTCTTTGTCTGAAAGAAAAAAAACTCTTAAAATCGAGAATCCGGATCCTGATTATGCCATGATTAGAGTGTTTCACTCTAATCCCATTGAAGAAGTCATGGAGGGCATATTAAAGCAAGTAATCTAATTTTTACTTGCACCCAACCCAAGCAAGTGTTTTTAAAGATTTGTTTAGGACAAGCAATCAGCCAAGTGCTGGTTTTTTGTTACATCTTGGCTTGTTTCGGTTTTTCTGTTAATATTCAGATATATGGAAAACAGTTTTGAAAAAATAGTTTCATTCACTAAAAGGAGGGGATTCGTCTTCCCGTCTTCCGATATTTACGGCGGTTTGGGCGGTTTTTACGACTTCGGACCTTTGGGAGTGGAATTGAAAAAGAATATCAAGGACGCCTGGTGGAAAGCCATGGTTCAGAAGAGAGACGATATCGTCGGATTGGACAGCTCAATCATCATGAATCCCAATATTTGGAAGGCCTCCGGACATACCGATAATTTTACCGACCCTTTGGCCGAATGCACCGGCTGTCACAAGAGATTCAGGGCCGATCATTTGGAAGACAAAACCAAGTGTCCTGAATGCGGGAGTAAAATGATGGAATCAAGGAATTTCAATTTGATGTTTCGAACTTTCATCGGTCCGGTTGAAGACAGTGCTTCCGTTGCTTATTTAAGGCCGGAAACAGCTCAGGGTATTTTTGTTAACTACAAGAATATTCTGGATACGCAGAGGGTAAAGATTCCTTTCGGCATTGCTCAGATTGGCAAGGCCTTTAGGAACGAAATCACTCCCGGCAACTTTATCTTCCGAGTCAGGGAATTCGAACAGATGGAAATGGAATATTTTGTTAAGCCGGGAACCGAAGAAAAGATATTTAAAGAATGGGTTGATGAAAGAATGAGGTGGTATGTCGAGGACTTGGGAATCAAGAAAGAAAATTTAAGAATCAGAAGACACGAAAAAGACGAGTTGGCTCACTATGCCAAAGATTGTGTTGATATTGAATACAAGTTTCCCATCGGCTGGTCGGAAATAGAAGGCATTGCCAGTAGAGGAGCATATGACTTAACTCAACACCAGAATCATTCGGGACAGGATTTGAATTATTACGAAGAAGCGACCAAGGAAAAATACATTCCCTATGTCATCGAACCTTCTTGCGGAGTCGAAAGAACTTTGCTTGCTGTTTTGTGCGATGCCTATACCGAAGTTGAGGGAGGCAGAAGCACAACCACCGAAGCGGTCAAGGAAATGGAATTCCTTTTGAAATTAAACAAGAAGATTGCTCCGGTTAAAGTGGCTATCCTTCCTTTGGTTAAAAATAAAGAGAATATCACCGGCAAAGCCAAAGAAGTATATGAGATGTTGAAGCCTCATTTCAATGTTCAATACGATGAAGTCGGCGCCATTGGCCGAAGATATAGAAGGCACGATGAGATCGGAACTCCCTATGCCGTGACTATTGATTTTGAAACCTTGGATGACAATGCGGTTACCTTGAGAGACAGGGATACCATGGAACAAAAAAGAGTGAAGATAGAAGATTTAATTTCAATATTAAAAAAGGATATATATGAGAATTAAGGTTCCATATACTTTGAATCTTTTGTTTCCCATTATCGGATGGTCTCTTCTTTGTGGAACATTCGCCTATGTTCTTATTCTCGCTATCGCCAGGTTTGAAGACCCGGCCTCTAAGTATGCTTTTCAGGTAATGGCCCCGGCCTTCATTGTTTTATTTTGTTTTTTAGCTGTTCTGAGGTACAGCGGAGTCGGATTTTGGGCCGGAGACGATGTTCGTTTGATTAATAAGAATGTTTCCGTTAAAGGCATTGTTTCCGGGCTGACGACCTCGGAAATTAAAAATACTTTTAACGCCTTGGAATTTATCGCCCGCTCCACCACAATCAATGTTTTGGCCAGCGGACTCTCGGTTATGGTTCTGGTTGTTTTAACAGAGTGGATTAATTTGGCTTCCAGTTTTGATCTATTAATAATATTTATGGGCGGGGCGGTTGCTTTGTTTTTTTCTTGCGCTTTTGCCACTTTCTTTTGTCAGCAATCGATGTTTAGTGTAATCAAGGATTGTCGTCAAATACTTTTGGAAAGAGGAGAAAGAATGGAATTTTCCAAACTTTCCGGCATCGGATTCAAATTCTATTTTCTTTTCTTTCTACCCCTCTTTACCGTTTTAATCGTTTTGATTGCCAGCTATCCGGTCAGTTATAACATTCTGATAGTTTCTTTAATAGGATTAACCATGACTTTTGTCATCGACCGTGTTCTCTTTATCTATCTGGCCAATTCCTTGGCGGAAATGGAAAGATTCGCCGATGAATTGCCCAAAGGGGAAAGAGCCGTCTTTACCACCGGAAGCTTGGATAAAGAAATAGTCAGCCTGGCTGATAATTTAAACAGTGCTTCGGAAGAGATATACACTTCGCAAAAGGAATTGGAAAAATCACAGGAAGAAATGAAGAAAAGAGTTGATGAATTGGAGAAGTTTTTTGAATTGACGATTAACAGAGAGATTAAAATGGTTGAATTAAAAAAAGAATTAAATAAACTAAAAGGAAATGTACAAGAAGACGACGCTTAAAAATGGATTGAGGATAATCACTGTTCCGCAGAAGGAAGCCAAAGCGGCGACTGTTTTGGTTTTGGTTAAGACCGGTTCCCAATATGAAGAAAAAGAAATCTCGGGAATCTCGCACTTTTTGGAGCACATGCTTTTCAAGGGAACGGAAAAAAGGAAGCAGCCCAAAGACGTGGCCGAGGTTTTGGATAAGGTGGGGGGAGAATATAATGCTTTTACCGGAGAAGAATACACCGGATACTATGCCAAGGTTGACGAGGCTCATTTTGACATGGCTTTGGACTGGGTTTCGGACATCTTTTTGAATTCCAAGATTCCTTCAAAAGAGATTGAAAAAGAAAGGGGAGTCATCATCGAAGAAATCAATATGTATAACGAGAATCCGATGATGCATATTGATGAGCTATGGAAGACTGTCTTGTATGGTGACCAGCCGGCTGGCTGGGATATTGCCGGAACCAAGGAAACCGTTAGTAAGATTTCAAGGCAACAGATATTGAAATACATTGATTCGCAATATGCGGCTGACAATGTGATTATTTGTATTGCCGGAAAGGTTGGTGAAAAAGAGGTTATCAAGAAGATAAAGAAGTATTTTAGAAGGATAAAGACAGGCAAGGCCAAGGGCAAGCCGAAGGTGGTTGAAAATCAGATTGATCCGGAAGCTTTAGTTTCCTACAAGAAAATGAGCCAGTGCAATCTGGCTTTGGGAGTGAGAGGAGTCAATGCTTTCCATCCCGACAAATACGTTTTCGATATTATGGCGGTTATTTTAGGAGGTATGATGAGTTCGAGAATGTTTATCGAAATCAGGGAAAAGTTGGGAGCTGCCTATTATATCAGGACATATAATTCTTCCAATACCGATACCGGATATTTGGCAACTTTTGCCGGAGTGGATAATAATAAAATAAATAAAGTTATCGAGACAATCTTGAAAGAATACAGGAAGCTTTGCAAGGTCAAGGTTTCTGAAAGTGAATTGAAGAAAGCCAAGGATTATACCAAGGGTAAGATGATCTTAGGATTGGAATCTTCCGATGCTCAGGCCTCTTTCTACGGCAGTCAGGAACTCTTAAGGAATGAAATTTTAACAATCGAAGAAATATTCAAGAGGATAGACAAAGTTAAGAGTTCGGATATTATGAGAGTGGCTAAGGATATTTTTAAAGATGATAAATTGAATTTGGCGATAATCGGACCATTTGAAGATAATAAACAATTTAAAAAAATATTAAAATTCAATTAATATGAAAAAAGCAGACATCACAATGATTGATTTAACCTGGAGGTCTCTTTTCAAGATAGCCGTTGCTCTGGTTCTTTTTTACGTTGTTTATCTCCTTCGCAGCGTTCTGGTCTGGGTTCTTTTAAGTTTGATTATTTCCACCCTTCTTAATCCATTGATTGAGAAATTGGAGAAAAGAAAAATTAATCGAATCGGAGCATCTATTATTGTTTATTTTTCCCTTTTGGTTGTCGTCGGACTGATTGTTTATATCATTGTTCCTCCAATGATAGCCGAATTACAGGTGTTCAGTTTGAGCTTTGCTAAATATTTTAATAACATTCCGGGATTTTTAAGCAATGTCGGCTTAAGTTCATTTGAAAGCATCGCTAATTTGTCTTCGGGATTGAACGAAAGTCTGATTAAAGTTTCTTCAAACATACTTAACGTTTTTGTTTCTCTGTTCGGCAGTGTTTTAGCTGGCATCACCGTATTTGTTTTGTCTTTATTCATGTCCATTGAAGAAAAAGAGATGATTAAGGGATTAAGGCTGGTTTCACCCAAAAAGTTTGAAGAAGAGGTTATTAAGAGGTGGGATAGAAGCAAGGATCAAGTCGTATCGTGGTTCGGTAGCAGGGTGTTGGCTTGCCTTTGTGTCGCTCTAATGACTTTCTTGTTGTGTGTTTTGTTGAAGATTAAATTCGCTTTATCTTTGGCTCTTTTGGCCGGATTATTGAATATAATTCCCATGGTCGGTCCGATTATTTCGGGAGCAATCTTGGTTCTTTTTACCTTGGAATCAATTCCCAAGTTTGTTTTAGCGGTGGTTTTCATGATTGTTATCCAGCAGATAGAAAGCAATGTTTTAACACCTATTTTTACCAAGAAAATGGTTGGGTTGCCCAACGTCTTGGTTCTATTGTCAATTATAGTTGGAGGACTTCTGGGGGGAATTATCGGAGCCATTTTGGCCATTCCTTTGGCCGGAATATTGTTTGAAGGATTGAAGGACTATTTTAATCACAGGAAAATATCTTAAAATGAAAAAAGTATTTATTTCCACTTCTATACCGTATGTTAATGCGGCTCCGCACTTGGGGCACGCTCTTGAATTTGTGGAAGCCGATGTCTTGGCGAGAAGGCACCGTATGCTCGGCGACTCAGTTTTCTTTTTATCGGGAAGTGACGAGAACAGCTTGAAAAATGTCAGGAGTGCGGAGAAAATGGGTATTCCTGTTAAAGCTTTGGTTGATGAGAATAATGCAAGGCTTTTCGAATTGAAAGACAAACTTAATATTTCACTTGATGATTTCATTCGCACTACCGAAGAAAGGCATTTCAAAGGAGCTCAAAAATTATGGAAAGCTTGCGAAAAAGATATTTACAAGAAGAAGTATTCCGGATTGTATTGTGTCGGCTGCGAAGAGTTTTATAAAGAAGAAGAATTGGAAGACGGGCTTTGTCCCGACCACAAGGTAAGGCCGGAACTGGTTGAAGAAGAAAACTATTTCCTCAGGCTTTCTCAATATCAAGAGAGATTAAAAGAAATTATTGAAAAAGACGAAGTTAAGATTATTCCCGAAAGTAGAAAAAACGAAGTCTTGAGTTTTATCAATTCCGGACTACAGGATTTTTGCATTTCCCGTTCTAGCGAGAGGGCCAAGGGTTGGGGCATAGATGTTCCCAACGACCCGACCCAAAAGATGTGGGTTTGGTTTGATGCTTTATCTAACTATATCAATGCTTTGGGTTATGGCAGTGAAGACGAATCTAAATTCAATGAATTTTGGCAGAATAACGATTCCAAGGTTCATGTTATCGGAAAGGGAGTTATCAGATTCCATTCCGTTTATTGGTTGGCCATGCTTTTATCGGCCGGCATCAGTTTGCCCAAGTCGATATTGGTTCATGGGTATATAACGGTTGACGGACAGAAAATGAGCAAGAGCATCGGCAACGTTGTCGACCCCGTTGAATTGGTTAATAAATACGGAGTCGATGGGGTCAGATACTTTTTATTAAGAGAAATACCGGCCACCGGAGACGGAGATTTTACCTTTGAAAAGTTCGAGAAGAGATATAATTCCGATTTAGCCAGTGGTTTGGGCAACCTGTTTTCAAGAACAATAGCCATGGTTATAAAGGCAGGGATGGACAAGGATTTTGAAATTACTCCGGAAACTATTTTCTTTGAAAAAGTCGGGGAAATTGAAAGAAAGGTTGGTGACAAGTTTATCCAATTCAATGATACACTTTCTGATATTTGGGAATTGGTTGCTTTTTGCGACAAATATATTGATGAAGAAAAGCCGTGGGAGATTGAAGACGTTAAAAAACAAAAGGTTGTTTTTTCCAACTTATTATTATCATTGATAAGTATTTCTCAAATGGTTGAACCGTTCTTGCCCGAAACTTCTCAAAAAATGAAAGAACAGTTGGGAGAAAATAAAGGATTGTTTAATGTTAGAAAAGGGGAATCTTTATTTCCGAGGATATAAAATATATGAAGATAAATAAAGCTTTCACCCTAATCGAACTCCTCATCACCATGGCCATTGTCGGCATTCTTGCCGGTTTCGTCATCGTCCAATTGAACGGTGCCATCAACACCGCCAATGACGGAAAGAAGAAGGCTAACCTCTCTACCATCAAAAAAGCTCTGGTTGTATACGGTGTTGAAAACGGAAACAGCTACCCCGTTGAAACCGGCTGCACCATCGGGAGTTGTACCGCTCTCGACTCCGCCGTTTCCGGTCTTCTCCCTTCTTCTCTCAACGGAGAAACATATACCTACCAATCGGACGGTTCTTCTTTTTCCATCTCTTCGGTTCTCTCTTCCGGATATGCATACACATATGACAGCGATACCAACCTCTTCACCTCGGAAGAACCGAGCGACGGTGCTTGCGGCTCTTCCAATGGTGCCAACCTTTCTTCAATTCCTTCAACCAATCTCTGTACTACCGGCACAGCATCTTCTGTTTCTGGTAGTGGTCCCTGGACCTGGAGCTGTGTTGGACAATACGGCGGCGACTCGGCCTCCTGCTCGACCGGAGGGGTTCCTCTTGACGGAACTTGCGGTTCCTCAAACGGAACTTCTTCATATACCGCTCCTTCAACCAATCTCTGTTCCAATGGTTCTCCCTCGGCTGTTTCCGGTTCCGGTCCTTGGACTTGGGAATGCACCGGCTCATACGGCGGTCTTTCTCCCATTTGTTCAGCCAACACCATTGTTGACGGTACTTGCGGCTCTTCCAATGGTGCCAACCTTTCTTCAATTCCGACTGAAAATCTCTGTGCCAACGGAACAACCGCTTCCTCTGTTTCCGGTTCCGGTCCCTGGACCTGGACTTGTGCCGGTTTGAGAGGAGGAACAACCGCTTCTTGCTCGACCGGCGGAGTTCCGGTCAACGGTGCTTGCGGTTCTTCAAATGGTTCTAATTTCTATTCCGCTCCTTCAACCAATCTCTGTTCAGCCGGAAACAATACTTCTGTCTCGGGTAGCGGTCCTTGGACTTGGGAATGCACCGGTTTAAACAGCGGAACCACCGCCAATTGTTCGGCCAACCTTTCAATCAACGGTTCTTGCGGTTCGGCCAACAAAACCTATCTCTACACCGATACCTCATATGGCGCTGACACTTTCTGCGCTACCGGAACAGCCAACCCGGCTTCTCCCTCTTTCCCGGCTCAAGGCGGTTCAACTTCATGGACTTGCGTTGGTGTCAATGGAGGAACGACTTCATCGACTTGTACCGCATCAAGAGGCGATACTCCGGTGAATGGAAGTTGTGGAACGGCGAATGGCTCCAACTACTACACTCAACCTTCAACCAATCTCTGTGCTTTGGGAACAGCGTCTTCTGTTTCCGGAAGCGGTCCCTGGACTTGGACTTGTATTGGATCATATGGAGGAACAACAAGCGGAACCTGTACAGCTAATTTGTCAGTCAATGGTTCTTGCGGAACCAAGAATGGAAAGTATGCTGCCTCGACTCCGACCGGAACCCAGGCTTGTGCCGTTGGTTCAATTACCGGAATGACCGGTTCATATTCTTGGACTTGTGCTGGAACTAACGGTGGAACCAGTCCTTCTTGTGCGACGGTGGCTGCGACATATGCCGTTGTTCAGTTTACAACCGTGGGAACAACTTCTTGGACTGTCCCAACCGGAGTCACTTCTGTTGATTATTTGGTGGTAGCGGGAGGTGGAGGTGGCGGAAAATCTAATGGAGGTGGTGGCGGAGCGGGAGGACTTTTAACGGGAACCTTGTCGGTAAGCGGAACAGTTACTGTTACTGTTGGTGATGGTGGTGCAGGAGCAACATCTACATCGGCCAAAGGTGTGAATGGAGATAATTCCGTATTTTCTATAATTACAGTAACTGGCGGTGGGGGTGGAGGATCAAATAGCGGGTCACTTTATTTTGGTGCATCTGGAGGTTCTGGAGGAGGAGCATCGGGAAGTGGAAATTCTGCAACCACTGGAGGATCCGGAGTTTCTGGTCAAGGAAATGCTGGTGGAGGAAATTATAATGGTGAGCCAAGTTATGCTGCTGGAGGTGGTGGCGGAGCGGGAGGGACTGGTAGTTCGGGAACATCATCTGTGAGCGGAGCTGGTGGATCAGGAGCATACAGTTCAATTACAGGAACAGTATATGCCGGAGGAGGCGGTGGGGGAGGATATGCATGTCCTGCAGGAGGTGGTGGATCCGGAGGCGGCGGAGCCGGAGCAACAGGAGCGACTGCGACTAATGGAACAGCCGGTACGGCAAATACTGGAGGCGGTGGGGGAGGTAGCAATGGCGGCCCAAGTCAAGGGAACGGAGGAAAAGGTGGATCTGGTGTTGTTGTTGTTCGCTATATCAATAATTATTAAGGCGTGTTAAATAAATGATATTTGATACCCACGCTCATATTAATTTTTTAGAATTTGATAAAGACAGGGATGAATTAATCGAAAAATGCCTCAAAGAAGGAGTAGGCATGATTAATGTCGGAACCAACCTTCAGAGTTCCAAAAAAGCCATTGAGCTTGCAGAAAAATATTCAAGTATTTTCGCTTCAATAGGATTGCATCCCTTGAATATTGATTCAGAGTTTTTAAAGAATAAAGGATATTCGGGGGAAGCGGAGAGCTTTTTAGAAAAAGATTTTGATTACGATGCTTATAAATCATTAAAGAATGAGAAAGTTGTGGCGGTGGGTGAAATCGGATTGGATTATTGGTATAGGCCGAAAGGAACTGGTAAAAAAGAATTGTTCAAGCAAGAGCAGAAAAGAATATTCGAGAGACAGCTTGATTTATCCGAAGAATTAAACCTTCCAGTTATCATTCATTGCCGTTCCGCTTTTGATGATTTGTTTACTATATTGTCAAAAAGAAAGGTCAGAGGAGTTTTGCATTGTTTTACCGGAACAAAAGAAGAAGCAAAAAAAGCTTTAGCTTTAGGATTATATATCGGGATTAACGGGATAATTTTTAAGATGGATTTAAAAGAGGCAATTGAAAATATTCCTTTGGAAAAGATATTAATTGAGACCGATTGCCCGTACCTTTCTCCTCCCGGGTTTGAGGAAAGGAATAATCCCCTTGCTTTAAGTTATATTATTGACGAAATTGCTAAAATAAAGGGGGTTAAGGCGGAGGAGGTTGGTGAAATAACCGCTAAAAACGCTAAAGAATTGTTCGGCATATAATTATGGAGGCAAAACATAAAACATATATTTTCATTGACGAATCAGGGATTCATAAGTCAGAAGATAATTCAGTTTTTGTTTTGGTTTATATAGAAATTAATAATTATCAGCAGATTTCTCAAGAAGTTAAAAAAGTTGAATCTGGCTTGGGTATAAAATTTTTTCATTGGTCGGAAACGGTATGGCCAGTAAGAGAAAAATTCATAGAGGCAGTAGCAAATTTAGATTTTAAAATTAAATTAGCTGTTATTAAAAATCCAATAAATCCAAGCGTTGAAATGGAAAGAGTTTTGGCTCATATGATTATTGAGAAGGATATAGAAAAAATATTTATAGATGGTAAGAAATCAAAGAGGTATGAAAAGAAGATTAAAAAAATATTGAGAGATAAAGGCATTACTGTTAAAAAATTAAAAACGGTTAAAGATGAGTCCGAGCCGGGGATAAGATTGGCCGACATGGTAGCAGGTGTTTTTAGGTGGTATTTTGATTCGAAGAAAAAGGATAAAATTGAAAGATATTTTAAAAAATTAAATAAAAAGGTAGTAATTATTTTAAATTAATCAACAAAAAACCACGATAATTCGTGGTCAGGCAGTTCGGTAGCCTTTCGGCTTTCCCACTGGGATTTGTCCCGAGTGTCTAGTTTTTTGTAGAAACAGTAACCTGTTCCTATGATTATTATACGTTTAATGGTATTTTTGTCAAATTTTTAGTCCACGTCTTCGTTATTTTTTAATTTAATAGGGCTTAACAGCCCTTTTGTTTTGTGGTATTCTTTAAGCATATAAACATATGCAATTTATTAGTCACGATTTACTATATTTAATCAGAGCCATTCTCTTCGGCTTTGTTGTCGGGTACGCAATTATGGCCTTTGCCTTCTATTTTAAGCCATGGGCGGAAAAGACCTTCAATATCAAGAAGATAGACACTGACGTTTGGTGGTGGACCGGAGTTACTATTTCCATAATCGCCGGAATAGTATCAATGCTGTTACTGCTTTAATATGGAATATAATTTCAAAGAAATAGAAAAGAAGTGGCAGGATTATTGGGAGAAGAATAATTCCTATAAAACAAAAGAGGACTCGAACAGTCCCAAGTTTTATGTTCTTGATATGTTTCCCTATCCTTCGGGAGAAGGAATTCACGTCGGACACTTGAAAGGATATACTGCCGTCGATATTGTTGCGAGAATGAAAAGGGCTCAGGGTTTCAATGTTCTCCATCCGATTGGTTGGGATGCTTTCGGTTTACCGGCGGAAAACTATGCCATCAAGCACGGAATTCACCCGGAAATTACTACAGCCAAGAATGTTTCTAATATCAAGAGGCAGATGAAATCGGCCGGTTTGAGCTATGACTGGGAAAGGGAACTGAACACAACCGATCCTGAATACTACAAATGGACTCAATGGATATTTTTGAAATTATTCGAGAACGGCTTGGCATACAAAAAGCTTCTTCCGATTAACTGGTGTCCTTCTTGCAAGACCGGCTTGGCCAATGAAGAGGTTGTCGATGGCAAGTGCGAGAGATGCGGAGCTGAAACAGGGAAGAAAGACATCAACCAATGGGTTTTGAAGATTACCGATTATGCCGATAAGCTTTTGGACGGTTTGGATGATATTGATTGGCCGGAGAAGATAAAAGAAATGCAGAAGAACTGGATTGGAAAAAGTGAAGGCTGGGAAATCAAGTTTTCAATCGGTTCAAAAGAAATTTCTGTTTTTACCACCCGAGCCGATACTTTGTTCGGTTGCACCTATCTGGTTATCGCTCCCGAACATCCCTTGATTAATGAACTGGACATTGAGAATAAAGAAGAGGTTTTGGAATATATCAATAAAGCCAAAAATAAGAGCGAGAGGGAAAGAATCAGCGAAGTTAAAGACAAAACAGGCGTTGAATTAAAGGGAATCAAAGCCATTAATCCGGTTAACGGGAAAGAGGTTGCCGTTTTTGTGGCTGATTATGTCCTGTATCATTACGGTACCGGAGCGGTGATGGCCGTACCGGCCCACGACGAAAGAGATTTTGAATTCGCACAGAAATACGGTTTGGAAATAATAGAAGTCATTGATGGAAAAAACAAAAAAGAAGGAAAGGCTTTTGTTGAAGACGGAGTATTATTTAATTCCGGTAATTTTGACGGATTAAATTCAGAAGAGGGAAGAAAAAAGATCGGGGAGTTTTTAAAGAAACAGGGAAAAGCGGAAAAGAAGATAAACTACAAATTAAGAGATTGGGTTTTTTCAAGGCAAAGATATTGGGGGGAACCGATTCCGATTATTCATTGTGACAGGTGCGGAATGGTTGCCGTTCCAGAAAATGAATTGCCGGTCAAGCTTCCATATGTCGAGAAATATCAACCGACCGGAACGGGCGAGTCGCCTTTGGCTGCTATTTCCGAATGGGTCAATGTCAAATGTCCCAAGTGCGGAGGAGAGGCTAAAAGAGAAACTAATACCATGCCTCAATGGGCCGGTTCATGTTGGTATTATTTAAGATATTTGGATAATAAGAACAATAAAGAGATATTTGATAAACAAAAAGAGAAGAAATGGATGCCGGTTGATTTGTATGTCGGAGGAGCCGAGCATGCTGTTCTGCATTTATTGTATTCCCGTTTTTGGCATAAATTCATGTATGATTTGGGAATTGTTTCAACCAAAGAACCTTTTTATTCCTTAAGAAATGTCGGGCTGATCATGGCTCCGGATGGACAGAAGATGTCTAAATCAAAAGGCAATGTCATCGCTCCCGATGTTATTATTGATGAATGCGGAGCCGATACATTGAGATGCTACGAAATGTTCATGGGTCCTTTTGAGCAGGCTATCGGCTGGAATCCTCAAGGGGTTAAAGGTGTTTACAGGTTTTTAACCAAATTGTGGGAAATATTCTCCGAATGCCAGAATGAAAAGAGCTCCAAAGAAGTTGTTGCCGAAACCCATAAATTGAATAAAAAGATTACCGAAGATTTATCAAAGATGAAGTTTAACACTTGCGTCGCCTTTTTTATGGAATTCATGAACTTTGTTTCCGAGAGAAAGGAAGAATTGGGGAAAGAAGAAATCAGAAGAGTCTTGGTTTTGCTTTCTCCTTTTGCTCCTCATTTATGCGAAGAGCTTTGGGAAAAGATGGGAAATAAAACAAGCATTTTATCTGAAAGATGGCCCGAGCCGGATTTGAATTTAATCAAAGAAGAAAAAGTTTTCTTGGTTATCCAGGTTAATGGAAAAGTCAGGGATAAGATGGAGATTAACGTCGGGACATCAGGAGAAGATGCTGAAAAGATGGCTAAAGAAAACGAAAGGGTTAAGAAGTGGATAGACGGAAAAGAAATCGTTGAAGTGTTTTTCGTTCAGGATAAGCTGATTAATATTGTAATTAAATAACCATATGTGCGGAATAGTCGGATACATCGGAAATAAAGACGCTTCGCCCATATTGATGGCGGGGTTGAAGAGATTGGAATACAGAGGCTATGATAGCTACGGTTTTTGTTTTTTAAATAACGGTAAAGCATCTTTATTCAAAAGAGTGGGGAAGATAGAAAAAACAGAAAAAGAATTTTTTGAAAACGATTTTAAAGGAAATGTCGGAATTGGGCACTCGCGCTGGGCCACGACCGGATTGGTGACGGAGGAAAATGCTCATCCTCATTGCGATTGCAAGGGGGAGATTTTTGTAGTGCACAATGGAATTGTTGAAAACTATAAAGAGCTCAGGGAGAAATTAATAAAAGAAGGGCATGGGTTTAAATCGGAAACAGACACCGAAGTCATTGCTCATTTAATTGAAAAATACTACGAAGGCAATTTGGAAACTGCGGTAGGGAAAGCTTTGAGAGATATCAGGGGAACATATGGTTTGGCTGTTATTTCCAGCCGGGAGCCAGATAAATTGATTGCCGCCAGAATGTCTTCACCCTTGATTATCGGAGTGGGAACTGATGAATTCTTGGTTGCTTCCGATCCTTCAGCCGTTATTACCAGAACTCGTCAGATAATTAATTTGGATGACGGGGAAATGGCGGTTTTGAAAAAAGACGGATTTTGCATTTTAAAAGAAGAAAAAGAATCGCAAAAGAATGTCGAGACAATTGATTGGGACATTGAACAGGCGGAAAAAGGAGGATACGAACATTTCATGCTCAAGGAAATAATGGAAGAGCCGAATGTCATTGAAGATGCGATGAGAGGAAGATTGTTGGAAGAAGAAGGATCGGTTAAACTGGGAGGATTGGAGGGGGTCCAGAAGCAATTAAGAGAGATAAGCGACATAACTTTAATCGGGTGCGGTACCGCCAATTATGCCTGCAAAGTCGGGGAATATATGTTTGAAGAATATGCCGGAATTCTGACTTCAAATGATATCGGTTCGGAATTCAGATATCGAAAACCGATTGTGAGCAAAGGCAGTGCGGCGATATTCGTTTCCCAGTCGGGAGAAACAGCCGATACCTTGGCTGCCCTAAGGGAAATGAAAGCTAAAGGAGTTTTGACTTTGGGAATTACCAATGTTGTCGGTTCTTCCCAGTCAAGGGAAACCGATGCCGGAGTCTACACTCGTTCCGGCCCGGAAATTGCGGTTGCTTCAACTAAAGCTTTTCTTGGTCAATTGACTACTTTAGCCATGATTACCGTTTATCTAGGCAGACAAAGAGATATGGCTTTGGTCATGGGCAAAAGAATCGTTTCCGAATTGATGAAGCTTCCCGAATTAGCCAAAGAGATATTGGAAGAAAAAGAAGAAATCAAAAAGATTGCCGAAAAATACAAGGGATATAGAGACTTCTGGTTCATTGGCAGAAAGTACAATTATCCCATTGCTTTAGAGGGAGCTTTGAAATTGAAAGAGATTTCATATGTTCATGCCGAAGGAGTGGCCGGAGGTGAATTGAAACACGGGCCATTGGCTTTGGTTGATGAGAACTGTCCGACCATCGCCATCTGTCCGACCGATTCTGTTTACGAAAAAATGATTGCCAATATTGAAGAGGTGAAAGCGAGAAAAGGAAAGGTGATTGCCATTGCCACCAAAGGGAATGAAGAAATCAAGAAGATTGTTGATGACGTGATTTATATCCCGAAGACTTTGGAAATGTTGACTCCGATATTATCGGTAATTCCTCTTCATCTTTTCGCCTACTATTTTGCCGATTCATTAGGAAGGGATATTGATAAGCCGAAGAATTTAGCCAAGAGTGTGACGGTAGAGTAATTTATGTTAAAATATACGCATGGAAAATAAAAAGGACTATTCAATTGTAATCGGAGGGGCGGCCGGGCAGGGCTCAAGAAAGGCCGGTCTGATTATCGCCAAGCTTTTCAATAATCTTGGCTATAATGTTTTTATCTACGAAGATTACCAGTCTTTAATCAAGGGAGGACACAATTTTTCCGTGATAAGAGTTTCGGAGAAGAAAGAAGCTTCGATAAAAGAGAAGATTGATTTTCTTTTGGCTTTGGATTCAAACACCATCGAAAAGCACAAAAGTTCAATGAATAAAAACGGATTGGTTGTTTTCAACAGTGATAAAATCAAGAATGGCGGTATCGGAGTGGCGGCGGATAAAATTGTTAAAGAATTGGGAGGAATTTCCATTATGAGCAATACCGCTTTGATTGCCGGATTTGGCAAGGCGATAGGAATAGAATGGAGTGCTCTGGAAAACGCTTTGAGGAAAGAGTTGGGCAAGGGAATTGAAAAGAATTTGGAGATAGCCAAGAGAGCATATGAAGAAACAAAAAATGTTTTGAAAATGGAAAAGTTAAAAGGCGAGCCGGACCCTCTTTTAACCGGAAACGAAGCGATTGCTTTGGGAGCGGTCAAGGCGGGTTTGGATATCTATTATGCCTATCCGATGACTCCGGCTACCAGCATTCTTCATTATCTGGCCGAACACGAAAAAGATTTTAATATTATTGTTACTCAACTAGAAAACGAAATAGCGGTAATTAATTCGGCTATCGGTTCGGCTTATGCCGGAAAGCGTTCAATGGTCGGAACATCGGGAGGAGGATTTGCCTTAATGACCGAGGGAATCAGTTTGGCCGCCCAGTCGGAAACGCCGACTCTGATTGTTAACAGCCAACGTTCCGGTCCGGCAACGGGAGTCCCGACATACAGCAGTCAGGCCGATTTGCTTTTTACCTTGAATTCCGGGCACGGAGATTTTGTCAGATTTGTGGTTGCTCCGGGAGATGCCAACGAGGCTTGTTATTGGTCGGGTAAGTTGTTGAATTTGGCTTGGAAATACCAGACCCCGGCAATATTGTTGGTTGATAAAGAATTGTCGGAGAGCACTTTTGAATTCGATAAAAAGATTTTAGACGAGATTAGAAAAGAAAACCCGGTTTTGTGGAACAAAAAAGGAGAGTACGGCCGATATGCCGATTCAAAGAACGGAATATCTCCTTTGGCTTTTCCGGGCGACGAGGTAGTGGTCAAGGCTACCAGCTATGAACACGATGAAGACGGATTGTCTGTCGAAGACGAAGAAGCCATTATTTTAATGCAGGAAAAAAGACTGAGAAAATTTAAAGAAATGGAAAAAGAAGCCGATATTCCAGGAGCCGTTAAGGTCTATGGAAACAAAAATTCAAAAACTGCTGTTATTGCCTGGGGGTCAACCAAGGGTCCGGTTTTGGAAGTTGCTGAAAAATTAGGATTGAAGTTTATCCAGCCTCTGTTTATCCAGCCTTTCCCGCAAAAGCAGTTTGAGAAAGCTATGAAAGGGGTTACCAAATTAATATCAATTGAATGCAGTGCGACAGGGCAAATGGAAAAAGTTCTTAAAGCCAATGGAATCAAGGTTGATAAGAGAATTCTCAAATACGACATGAGGCCGTTTATCGTCGAAGAATTGGAAAAGAAATTAAAGACTATTTAACATGGAAAATTTAGAAACAAATTTTTTAAATACATGGTGTCCCGGCTGCGGCAACTTCGGTATTCTTCAGGCGGTCAAATTGGCAGTTAACGATTTGATTGCCAAGGGGACTCCCAAGGAAAAAATTGTCATTGTTTCCGATATCGGCTGTAATTCCAAGATTGTTGATTATTTGAATATCAATAGTTTTTATTCTTTGCATGGCCGATCGATTGCCACCGCCATGGGAATCAAGATGGCCAATCCCGACTTAAAGATATTGGTCTTTTTGGGAGATGGAGCGGCTTTGGACGAGGGGATATCTCATTTAATCCATGCGGCCAAGAGGAATTCGGATATTAATGTAATCATGCATAACAATCGATTGTTTGCTTTGACAACCGGACAGTTTACCGCCGTGTCTCCAAAAGGATTGAAAGGCAAGTCCACTCCGGAAGGTTCAATTGAAGAGCCGATAAATCCTTTGGAATTAATGCTCGCCAGCAACGCTTCTTTTATCAGCAGAGGATATTCGGCCAAGGTTGAGCATCTGAAGAATTTGATTATCGAAGCGGTTGAGCATAAAGGATTTTCTTTCGTCGAGGTTATGCAGCCTTGCGTCACCTTTTTTAACACCGGCCAATTCTATAATGAAAAAGTTTACGAAGCGGTTAATGCTGAATTGGAATCAAGGGAAAAAGCAATATCCTTGATTAAAGAATGGAATTATAACGGAGAAGGAAAGATTCCTTTGGGTGTTTTTTATAAAAAAGACAGGGTTCTTTTTGAAGAAGAGTCGAATAAGCATATTTTGAAAGATAAGAAAGTTGATTTTGAAAAATGTTTAAAATTCCACTTGTAAAAAAGAAAATAGTTTGTATTGGAGGAGGCAATGCCATGCCCAAAGCAGTCCTACCCGGATTAAGGGATAAGAACGTTGAAATGACGGTTGTCTCCGCTGTTTTGGATTCGGGCGGTTCTTCGGGAAGATTGAGAAAGGACTACGATGTTATTTCTCCGGGAGACGTGAGAAGGGCTTTCATGGCTTTATGCAATTTATCCAAAGAAGATAAGGAGTTGATGGATTATCGTTTTACCGACGGAGATTTGCACGAACATAATCTATGGAACATCGCTTTTGTGGCCATGGCTTTAAAAAAAGGAGGTTACCGTTCTTTATTCGAAAAGATTAACGACATGCTTGTCGGAACCCATCGCATTTTGCCCTCAACGGTTCATAAGGCTGATTTGGTGGCGGTTTTGGAAAACGGCAAAGAAGTTGTTGGAGAAGCCGATATTGATGTTCCCAAACATGACCCCACATTGGCAATCACAAAGTTGTTTTTGAGGCCGGCGGTTAAAGCCTGTCCCCAGACGGTCAGAAGAATTAAGGAGGCCGATTTGGTTGTTATCGGACCGGGAGACATTTTTTCTTCTTTAATGCAGGTTTTATTAGTTGATGGCACCTCGGAAACGATTAAAATCAGCAAAGCCAAGAAAGTATATATTTGCAATCTGATGACCAAGAACGGGGAGTCAAACGGTTTTAAGGTTGAAGACTTTGTCTGGCAAGTGGAGAATTGTTTGAAATGCCCGCTTGATTATGTTATCTTCAATACAAATATTCCTTCTAAAGAAAGGATAGAAAAGTACAGGAAAGAGAATCCGCAGTTTTTGGAAATGGTCAATTTCGACCGTTTGCCCAAGAACAAGAAATACATCGGAATGGATTTGTTGGGAAAAGAAGGGATAGTCCACGATACGGAAAAGATAGCTAAAATATTATTAAAATTATAATATGCAAGCGGTTATACTCGCAGCGGGAAAGGGAATAAGATTTTTACCTCTTTCGGAAACCAAACCGAAGCCGCTTTTCAGTTTGTTCGGAAAGACTATTTTGGAATACAATCTCGATGAATTGGAAGGCTTGGTTAAAGAAGCCATTATTATCGTCGGCTACAAAAAAGAAATGATAATGGAAAAGATAGGCAAGAAATACGGTTCGATGAAAATAACCTATATTGAAGACAAGAATGTTGAAGGAACCGGTTCTTCTGCTTATTTGGCTTACCCTTTATTAAAAGATAAGTTTTTATTATTAAACGGAGATGATTTTTATGCCCGTGAAGATATTAAGAAGGCGATTGACAAGTTTCCTTCAATCTTGGTCAAAGAGCATGAAAATCCTTCCTGTTTCGGAGTGATTGATGAAGAAGAAGGCTATGCCAAGAATATTATTGAAAAACCGAGCAATCCTCCTTCAAAGTTGGTCAATGCCGCTTTGTATTGTCTGCCCAAAGACATTTTTGACTACAAAATAGAGCAATCGGTTCGGGGCGAATATGAATTCACCGACTATGTCAAAAAATTCATTCATGACAAAAGATTGCATATTTGCGAAGCTTCTTTTTGGGTGCCGGCTTCCTATCCTTGGGATGTATTTGATGCAGTTCCCTATTTGTTTAAAAAACAAAAAAAAGACAAGAAGATAACAATAGAAAAGGGAGCGGTTTTGAAGGGAGAGGTGATTGTTAAAGAGGGAACGGTGATAAAGAGCGGGGTATATATAGAAGGCCCGGTTTATATCGGCAAGAATTGTACAATCGGACCCAACTGTTTTTTAAGAGCGGGAACGGTTATTGAAGATGATTGCAGAATCGGGCAGGCGGTTGAAGTCAAGAATTCTTTAATCGGCAAGGGAACTTTTGCTTCTCATCTGGCCTATATCGGCGATTCGATTATCGGAGAAAATTGTAATTTCGGAGCGGGAACCATTACCGCCAATTTCAGGCACGACAAAGGAAGCATTAAAACCATGGTTAAGGGAGAATTGATTGATACGAAAAGAATTAAATTCGGAACTGTCATGGGCGATAATGTAAAAACAGGAATTCATACTATTATTTATCCCGGCAGGAAAATAGGTTCGAATAAGACAACTTTGCCGGGGGAAAAGTTAGAAAAAGATATCTAATTTTTTGTAAAAAAATACCCGCAGGACAGATTTTCTGTTTGCGGGGTGGTGGTGCAGTTTTAATTTTTAAATAGCCGTACCGCGGTCACCTGGTCGTCTTCAACTGTGACGATGAAGCCATTGCATTCATCGAACACTGCGTTCATGATGAGTTGGGTTTGATTGGTCGCTGCAGCGCCGATGGCACCGATCAGGACTTCATGTCCAACTACCAGAACGCAATTTCTCTCTGCGCTGGCTTCCATTATCACTTCCCACGCCTTTCGACCGTATTCGGAAAGTTTTTCTTCGACATCTTTTCCTTCGGCACAATATGTCGCCAGGGATTTGTTCCCCAGTTTTCCGAAGAGCTTAAGGACTGTTGTCATGTCCTTTTCCGGAATCCCGACTTCTTCAGCAATCTGAATGGGGCAGTTGTGCTCGGTTATAATCCCGGCCGTTTTAATGGCTCTTCCTTCCGGAGAAGAGATTGCAAAGGCAATTTTGTGGTGCTTTTTTATTCGTTCACCAACCTTTATTGCCAGAGATATTCCTTCGTTGGTTAACTCTCCATCACATCCTTTGAGGCTGTGCCTCAGAACAATGACTTTTTTAACACTCATTACAACAACTCCTTTGTTGTAAACACACAGTAAAACAAGATACTTGTTTTGTCAACAGTTTGACCGATAACATCAAAAAAGTTATTATATACGAAATAAATATATGGCTACAGACAAAATGACAAAACAACAGCGTTTGCAAGTTTTATCCAAAGAAACCGGAATAATCCAGGGGATAATAAAAAGGAAGTCAACCGACTCCTTCTTGATAAAAGGTTGGACGGTTACCTTGATTGTCGCTACTTTGATTTTGCAGGGCGAAAAGTTCCAGGTTTTGGTTGCCTTTATCCCATTATTGTCTTTCTGGTTTTTGGATGCTCACTATCAGCAACAAATTAGTTTGTATAAAAAACTATACAAATGGGATATTGTTAACAGATTAAATACCGAAGATTATCTTTTTGATATGAATGCCAAAGGCAGATTTAAAGACCAGGTTCCTTCAAGACCCCAGCATATGATTGCAGACAAATTGATTTCTTTCTACGGAGCAATGATTATCTTGACCTTTGTCTATTTGGCTTGCGCAGTCTACAGATAGGTGTGCCGAAGGTGGGACTTGAACCCACACAGAATTGCTTCTATAGCGTTCTGAACGCTACGCGTCTGCCAGTTCCGCCACTTCGGCAAATAAAAAAAGACAACTGATGTGTGCCGAAGGAGAGACTTGAACTCTCACGGGGTTGCCCCCATAGCATTTTGAGTGCTACGCGTCTGCCAGTTCCGCCACTTCGGCAATACATATTATTTACCACATTATAGTGGGTTTGTAAAAGCTTGACATTTTTCTATTTATTGTTATGGTATAGTTGTAACCTTTAAAAAGCCAAAAAGGCTGTAAAAGGGAGTGATTATTACGGACAGATCAGAAAAAATTATTTGTGCCATTTGGGCATGCCTATTCGTTGCTATTATCGTTGGATTCGCCCTCATTACGGGTCCGGTACAGACAGAAGAACAAGTATGGGTTCCCCAAGGAGCTCAAATTGTAAACCAAGTTGATTCCGTTAAGTATCTTCAGTCACAGCGAGTTGAATTCGGATCGACTGTGGTGATGGAGGTTCCGTACAAGGAATTCAGAGACAAAGTCGGTCGGGGCGATGTTGTTACCTCGATAGACAGTTACAATAATGTCGTCGTCTATTACTACGTGCGCATAGACGACATCCTGTATGTTTCCCGCAACAATCATCCCGGTACTTGGTTCAGACAAGTTCAGGCAGTTGAACTGGCCAGTGATCAGCTCATCGTTCGCGAAGAAGGTATTTCGGGAGCGGGGCTCTTGGTAATTTTCCTCGGTGGATTTGTTGGAGGAGGAATCGCAGCCATCATTATTTACTGTTTTGGCGGTGCCGCATATTCGTGGCTGGAAATGTCGCTTGCTAAAAAACAGGCCGCCACGTAAAACAAGATTAAATCAATATTTAGTCTTTTTTCTGAATAAGTTCACATACATATTGCACTCTCTAAGGGAGCAATATATATGCAAATCCACCGAACTTCATACGGACTCAAAGGGTTCTTGACCGTTGCAAA
>Ga0310040_1000184_pt1 | contig 71810 bp, 62 predicted proteins | sample EPASupsiteHSE623_FD_200237 | JGI IMG/M metagenome (GOLD analysis project Ga0310040, IMG submission 200237) | Bioremediated contaminated groundwater from EPA Superfund site, New Mexico - Sample HSE6-23 (v2) (version 2) | ecosystem: Environmental > Aquatic > Deep subsurface > Groundwater >...
ATCTCGATTCGTGGAATGATTCCTTGAGGTAATGCTTGAAGCTCGCCAGGCGCTTCAGAAGATCGAGTTCGAGATAGGGCTTGGCCAGGTTGTCCGGCGTGAGCATTTCGAGAAAACCCTTCACTTCGGCCTTGAGGAAGCATCGTTCAAAAAGGTCCAGGTTCTGCTCAAGCTGCCGCTTGACGGACGCGAGATTTCCCTTCTCGTAGTCCCATAGGTAATTCAATCGCTCCAGAAGATCTTCGGCGAGTTCGATGAAATGGTTCCCCTCGTTTTCGGCGGAAAAGAACCGCGGCAAAGCCACGTAACCCGCCTTTACCATCGGTTCGGCATTTCCCTGCTTCGCCAACTGAAGGTAAGGCAGCAGAAAGCCATGAATGATCCTAGGCGACAGGCGCCGGTGGACTTCTTTACGCAGGTCCCCCGCGAAACCCAGCAGAGGATCGTCCTCTCGGCGCTCCTCTTCGAATGCTTCGGCCGTCGCTCGGATCTGTTCTATCATTTCCTCGGCGTCCTGGCGCAGCGGCAGTTTCTTGAGCACTTCGCGGGCATAATAGATGAAGCTCGCCGACGGCTGGCGTACCGCCGCGAGCATTTCCCTCGCTTCCCGTTCTATGTCGGCGTAAAGGGTTTCGATATCGCCTTTCTTCTGCCTCATGTCGGGAACGCATTCATCCTGTCCCAGGAGGCGGAGATTGATAAGGAGTTCTATTAGAAGCTTGATCCGCTCCGTTTCGCCGGAGACTGAGCGGACAAGACGCAGGTGGGAAATTATGCTTTCCCATGTGTTGAGTCGCAGAGCGTCGCCCCCTGCTTTCACTATGGAGGAAGGGCTTGCCCTTGTCAACAATTGGTGTGTAAGCAAAGCCAGGAGGGTAAATCAAGGATTCAGTTAAGCCCTTCGAGAGAGAATTTCCTGCGATGCTTACGGCACAGTTTTTGCCGCCGACGCTTTCCTTGCCTTTATTTTTGCGGAGCCATCCATTCCAGGACTGTCCTCACCATTTCAGGGGCGTATTCATTGAAGGGGAAAATATGGCTCGCACCCTGGATGATATGCGTTTCGAAGGATGCCGCATGGGGCGCGGCCCGGCGAATGTATTCCGCCACGTTGGTTGGGATCGTCTGGTCGCATTCGCCCAGAATCAGCAATGTATGAGACTTCAGCTTCTTTAGATTCCTGCGACAGAGTCTATTCAGTCGCATCAACTCTGCGGCCGGCGCTACCATCACATCGGCCCAATAATCAGGCTGCAAAGCCATTCTCGCCGGACTCTGCATATCAAAAGCTGAGAGGGGGCGGTTCTGGGGAATGACGGGTTTGAATCGCGCGATCAAGGGAGTCAAACCTATATACCTGATGGAAAGCTTGAAAGCCGGCGCTAACAGGATCAGTTTCTGTACGTCGAAACTGATCGCGACGGAAGAAGCCAAGAGCCCACCCATGGAATGTCCCGCCACATGAACGACCTCGTATTCCGCGCGCAGCTCGAGATAGGCATCATAAGCCTTGCGTGTCCAATCCTCAGCCCTCGTCTGCAGAAAATCTCGCCTGCAGGTGCCGTGTCCGGGATACCGCGGCGCGCGGACCGCGTACCCCGCGGACGCCAGGCCTTGAGCCAAGGGTTCGAGTTCGCCAGGAATGCCGCCGAAACCATGAAGCAGCAGCACAGCCTCACGCGCTCCATCCGGATCGATCCTGATCGGCAATGCCTCTTGCACGGGAAGTCTTATTTTTCTTGTCTCGGAATCGGTCTGAAGCAGCTCGTTAAGGCGTGACATGGACCCATGCTAGCGCAGGATGAAGTTCAGAGCAAGCAAGGGCTCGGCGACGGGTCGCCCGGCTCGTCTCTATTGAACCACCTGGCAGATCGCTTCTATATATTCTTTGGCGATCGGCGACAAAGGTCGGCTCTTGTTGACGATATAGCCAATCTCCAGTTTTAACTGTTTGTCGCTTAAGGTCAAAGCCCTGACATTCGTATAATACTGCGTGCTGGAATAAGCGTGCCTGTTATGCGTGCCGACCGTATAGGCATCCGTCGTCGCGATCAACTCGTTGAGCGTCGCGCGGTCCTTGACGGTAATCCGCTTTTTGTTCTCCGCCATACCGAGATCCTCCCATTCGGGAGCCATGCTGTAGTTCGCGTCTCGGTACATTACAAAAGGATACTCGCCGAGCTGTTCCGTACTCACCTTGGTCTGTCCGTCCCTGCAGAGCGGGTGGTCTTTGCCCATTATGACGGCCACGCTCTCCGTCGCGAGCTGATGATATTCGATGCCGTTATTGCCCAGCATATGGATGATGAGGCGTTTTTGCAGCGCGGAAAGGATGATCAGGCCGATTTCCGATTCCTGCGAACGCACCGAATCCACTACTTCCTGGAAAGCGCCTTCAAAAAAGGAGAATTGGAAATTATCGCCTTTCCACTTCTGGCATATATTGATGAATACGGTATTCGCGAACCTGAGATACTGGCTGGCGATGGATAGCGACAGAGTGGGGCGACCGACGAGGGAATCGCAGAACTCCCCCAGCATTTTGAACTGCCTGTAGGAAGGCTGCGCGTACGAGAGAAACTCCCTGCCGAAATGGGTCAGCTCGACACCTTTTCCGGTTCGCTCGAAAATCCGCGAGCCTAGCTCCGTCTCCAGCTGCTTGAGCGAAAGCGAAAGGTTCGGCTGCGAGACATAGAGTTTCTGCGCCGCTTTGTTTATGGAACCCTCGGCGGCGATGGTCAGGACCTGTTCTATCTGAGCCATGCGCAAGATTGACCTCTTATATCAAAAAACATATAGATAGTAATTAAAATTATATATTATTGCGATATATGAATCAAGTGTTATACTTTCCGGGCTGAGTCCAATAGGTGGAAGGAGGAAATAGATGAAGGACTATCTACAGGTAGCCAATAGCCCGTACATGTATATCGGTGTCGTGCTGTTGCTGGGCATCGTCTGCTGGCAGGCCAGCGTATTCATCAGCAGATCGCTGAAGCGAGCGCAGGCGCTTGGAATCACAAGAGAAAAAATCAATAAGACGGTGAAAGTGGCCGCTTTGACCAGCCTCGTCCCTAGCCTCGCGATCGTAGTCGCTTTGCTGACGCTCGCTCCGGTCCTGGGACTTCCGTTTTCCTGGACGAGGCTATCCATCATCGGATCGCTTTCCTATGAACTGCTGGCGGCTGATATCGGCGCCAAGGCCGCGGGCGTCACCTTAGGCGGGGCGGGCTATGGCTCAGGCGCTTTTCTCGCCTCGGTCTGCACGCAGACAATCGGATCCTTCGTGACTTTAGGGCTCACTATCTTCGGATTTAAATGGTACAAGGATCGGCTGAACAGATCCCTGAAGAAAGCAGGGGACAAAAGCTGGAGCCGCATCCTGATAGCGGCAATCATAGTCTCCATGTATTCCCGGTTCATGGCCGAACCGGTGGCCAGAGGCGGAGTGGCGCTCGTCACGATGCTGGTCAGCGCGACATCGATGATACTCGTCGGTCTCTTGATCAAGAAATGCAAACTCAAATGGCTCTCCGATTTCGCCATTTCTCTCAGCATGATCGTCGGCATGGCGGCCGCGATCGTCTATTCATTCTAAAAGGAGATCCTCGAATGAAAAAAGAATTGACATACGACGAAAACGCCCATCGTTTTGGAAGGATCAGCCTCATTGTAGGAACGATAGCCACCTGTGTCTTCCCCGCCATACTGATCTTCGGCTTCCATGTCCCCGTCGACATCAGAAGCATCCTCAGCGGAGCCGGCAACATACTCATACTCATGATACCGGTGTCTCTCAGCGAATTCCTGAGCATTTCGCCGATGATAGGAACCTCGGCGATGTATATCATGGTATTGACGGGAAACTTCACTAACCTGAAAATCCCTTCCTCCATCGCGGCGATGGAGGCTGTCGGCCTTGACCCCGCCAACTACACCGATGAATCCGATGTGATCTCCACCATAGCGATGGGTGTGTCGACCATCGTCTGCATCGTCGTCATAGCGTTGGGCGCTCTGCTGATCGTACCGCTGTCCGGACCGCTTTCGAACCCCGTTCTTTCTCCCGCTTTCGAGAACATCGTTCCGGCGCTGTTCGGCGCGCTTGGAATGGGGATGATGTCCAAGAATTTCAAGCTCGCCATAGCGCCATTTATCCTCGGCGTCGTCCTGCTCGCTACCGGGGTCATTCCCGGCGCGCTGGTTCTGCCTATCCTGATACTCGTCGGCATCGTCGCGGCCCGCGTCATGTATAAAAAGAATTGGGTGAAGTAAAAAGGGAAATCATGCTTGATCTATTGATAAAGAACGCCGCGGTCATCGACGGCACGGGCGCGGACCGCATAACGAGAAATGTCGGAGTAAAAGATGGCCGATTCCGCCTCGATGGAATCGGGAACGCGGAAGCGGGGGAAACGATCGACGCCGACGGTCTGGCTCTGGCTCCAGGATTCATCGACGCCCATGGGCATTCGGACCTCTTCGCGTGGGTCGAACCGCTGTGTTCGGCCAAACTCCGCCAGGGCATCACCACCGAGATCGCCGGCCAATGCGGCATGTCTCCCGCCCCGGTCAGCGCGGAGTTCCAGCCTGTATATCGCCTGTATTATGAAAGCCAGGGCGCGCCGATCTATCCCGACCATACGGAACTCACATCAGTCGCCGCCCTCATGGAAAGGCTGGAATCCCTGAAGCTCGGTATCAATCTGGCTGTATTCGCGGCCCAAGGCACGCTTCGCATCGCGGCGATGGGCTTGAATCCCGCCAAACCGGATAAAGCCCAAATGGATCGCATGCAAGCGCAGGCTCGGGAGGCGATGCAGGCCGGAGCCTTGGGAATATCCAGCGGCCTCATGTATCCGCCTGGCTCCTTTTCGGACGAGGACGAACTTGTCGCCCTGTGCGAAGCGGTCGCCCCTTACGGCGGCATCTATACTTCCCACATACGCAATCAGGGAAACCAGCTCGCGCGAAGCGTCGAGGAAACGCTCTCCATCGCCCGCAGGGCGGGGATAAGCGCGAATATTTCGCATCATAAGGCCGCGGGCAAAGCCAACTGGGGGAAAGTGGCGGAGACAATCCGCATGATCCATGAAGAGGGGAACGCGACCCACGACGTATATCCCTACACGGCCAGTTCAACTTCCCTCTCGGCCACCCTTCCCCCTGCCTGCATGAAGGAAGGAATCGAAAAGCTGATCATTCACCTTGGGGATTCTTCCTATCTGCGGGAGCTTGAGAAAAGGATATTCCAGCCCTGCGAAGAATGGGACAACGACCTGCTGGAATGCGGTTATGACGGCATCCTCGTCATCGATGCCCCCCTCACCGCCGACGCGCCGGGACTCACCATCGCGCAGTACGCGGCGAAACACGCCATGAGGCCCTTCGACGCCTATATCCATCTCCTGCGCGAGAACCGCCTGCATGTCAACGATGTGTGCTTCTCCATGTCGCAGGGCGATGTGGACACGCTCATCGGCGACCCGCTGTGCATGTTCGGGACGGACTCGCTCTATGTGCCTGGCATGAAGATGACGCATCCTCGGTCCATCGGCACCTTCCCGCGAATTCTGGGGAGAAGCGTCAGAGAACAAAAACTCATCACTCTTGAAGAGGCGATCCGCAAGATGACCAGCCTGCCGGCGAAGCGCTATGGCCTATCGGGGAAAGGCATCATCGCGGAAGGGGCCGACGCTGATATGGTCCTCTTCGATCCGGAAACCGTCATGGATCGCGCCGACTATACTTCCCCTCTTGCCGAAAATGTTGGAATCGCTGGAGTGTATGTAGGAGGAACGCTCGCGGTGGATCATGGAACGCCTACCGGAGCGCGCGATGGACATGTGCTGAGAAAAGGCTGAATACCTGTTTCCCGCCCCTCCATTGTGGAATACAATGCGTACTCGCAGTATGTATCGCCATGGAAGAGGTGGGGAGACGTGCCATTTCACTATGATGTCCTGATAATCGGCGGAGGCGTCGTCGGATGCGCCATCGCCAGGGAGTTGTCGCGCTTTCAGGTAAAGACCGCGGTCGTTGAAAAAGAACTGGATGTAGGATTCGGAACGAGCTGCCGCAACAGCGGCGTTCTCCATGCCGGCTTCAACTATACCCCGGGAACGCTGCGGGCCTACCTCTGCGTGAAGGGGAACGCCCTCATGGATGAGCTTTGCCGCGACCTCAAGGTGAAGATCCGACGGATCGGCAAACTGACCGTAGCCCTCGACAAGGATGACGAAGCGACGCTCCATCGTCTCAAGGCTCAAGGGGATGCCAATGGGGTTCCTGGCCTCGAGCTCATCGGCGGAGCGAGGATGCGGACGATCCAGCCCGGTGTCGAAGGCGCACTCGCCCTGTATTCTCCCTCCAGCTCGATACTATCGCCCTACGCCCTCACTATCGGCCTGGCGGAAAACGCTCTCGACAATGGCGCGCATTTCCATCTTGGACAGGAGGTTGTCTCCATAGCGCAGTCGGCCGGATCAGGCTGGCGGGTGGGGACAGCTTCCGGCGACAGCTTTACGGCAGAGGTGATCGTCAACGCGGCGGGGCTCTATGCCGCGGAGGTCTGCGGCATGGCGGGCATCATGGACTATCATATCTATCCATGCCGGGGCGAATACTATGTCCTGGACAAGCGGCTCAACGGAACGCTCAACGCGCTCATCTATCCCGCTCCGAAGAAAAACTCCCCCGGACTCGGAATTCATCTCACGCCCACGGTGGACGGCAACATCCTCATCGGCCCCAGCGCCCAATACCTGGACGATCCCGCCGATTACGGATGCAGCGCCTGTGTCATGGAAGACCTCCGCCGCGAAGGCCAGAACCTCCTGCCCGATATACGAGTGACCGACTACATCCGCAGCTTTTCGGGCAACCGGGCCAAACGGACGCCTCCATCGGTCGGCGGGAACGCGGACTTCGTGATCGAAGACCGAAGGGACAAGGAGGGGTTCATCAACCTGTTGGGGATCGAAAGCCCCGGCTTGACCTCTTCGCCCGCCATCGCCCTGATGGTGAGGGAAATGGTGGAAAAGCATGTCGTGCTGCGGCCGAATCCTTCCTTCAATCCGCTGCGTCAGGGCAGCGCCCTCTTCTTCTCCGAGCTTCCTTCGGAGGAAAAGGCCGACCTCATCGCGAAAAACCCCAATTATGGCGAAATCGTCTGCCGCTGCGAGAAAATCACGAAACAGGAAATACTTGACGCGATACATAACCCTCTTGGCGCCCGCACGCTCGCGAGCATCAAGTATCGCGCCCGCGCGTCGATGGGCCGCTGTCAGGGCGGTTTCTGCATTCCCCGGATCGCCCGGATACTCCGCGACGAGTTTGGCTTCAGGCCCGAGGATTTCCTGAAAAGCGGGGCGAGTTCTCCGCTTTTCGTGGGGAATGTGCGGCCAGCGGAAGCGGGGGCTCACCGATGAACGAAAAAACATCAGCCATCCGGACCGAACGCAGAGACGTCGTGGTGATTGGCGGAGGCCCCGCGGGTCTCGCCGCGGCGATCGCCGCCAGGGAAGCTGGGTGCCGGGACGTTCTCCTCATCGAGCGCGACCGTCTGCTCGGCGGCATCCTCAACCAGTGCATCCACGATGGCTTCGGTCTGCTGACCTTCAAGGAAGCCCTCTCGGGCCCGGAATACGCGTCCCGCTTCATCGCCAGGTTCGATGAGCTGGGCATCGAGGCGAAACTGGGAACCATCGTCCTTTCGCTTTCATCCGACCGAATCCTCGAAGTGAGCGCGATGGGCGGTTACGAGCGTATCGAAGCCAAGGCCGTGGTGCTTGCCATGGGCTGCAGGGAACGCGCGAGGGGAGCCATCTCCATCCCGGGAGACAGGCCGTCGGGGATCATCACCGCCGGTGCGGCCCAGAACCTCATGAACCTCGAAAACATCATGGTGGGAAAAAACATCGCCATTCTGGGTTCAGGCGATATCGGCCTCATCATGGCGCGGCGCATGACCCTCGAGGGCGCCCATGTCCAAGCGGTCTTCGAGATACTTCCCTATTCGAGCGGCCTTCCCCGGAACATTCAGCAGTGCCTGAACGACTACGATATCCCTCTTTTCCTGAACACCACGGTGACCGAAATCCGCGGCGCGGGGAGGCTGGAGGGCGTGAAAGTAGCCCAGGTGGGGCAGGACAGATCGCCCATTCCAGAAACGGAACGCTATGTGCCCTGCGACACGCTGCTGCTTTCGGTAGGACTCATTCCCGAGAACGAACTGACGAGGGAAGCGGGCATAGTCATGGACGCCGTGACGAGCGGCGCGCGCGTGGATGACGCTTTCATGACAAGCGCGCCTGGAATTTTTGCCTGCGGGAACGCGCTTCATGTCCACGACCTCGTGGACTGGGTTTCGGTGGAAGCGGCGGAAGCCGGCCGCCGCGCCGCCCTCTTCGCCGCGGGCGAGAAAAACGAATCACAGAGGGGAATTCCCGTAAAGCCGGGGGAGGGCGTCCGCTATTCCCTTCCGCAGAGCGTTTCGGGCGAAGAGGATTTCACTCTATCGCTTCGCGTGACGGCGCCTTGGCGGAACAGGGCCGTAGTCGTCAGAAGCGGCGAGAAAATTGTGGCGCGAAAGATGGCCAGGCGACTTCATCCGGCCGAGATGATGCGGATCGACGTCGAGAAAAAGAACCTGGTCGGTTGTACAAGTCTGGGGGTGACGCTGGAATGAGCGCGAAGGAATTTACCTGCGTAGTGTGTCCCAACGGTTGTTCCATCGTCGTCGACATTGATGACGATGAAACGCCCATCGTGACGGGGATTCAGGGGAACACCTGCAAAAGGGGCGCCGAATGGGCGCGTCAGGAAGTTGAAAATCCGATGCGGACCATAGCGTCCAGCGTCTCCGTTCGCGGCGGGGATTTCCCTCTCGCCAGCGTTCGGACGAGTAGGCCCATACCATTGGCGAAAATTCGGCGAGTCATGGAGGAAATCCAAAAAATCTCCGTGAACGCGCCGGTGGCCATAGGCGATGTCGTCATCGCGCGGCCGGCCGGCTGCGATACGGAAATCGTTGTCACCAGAAACGTCAGATCTTCTTCTTAAGGCTTCCACCCTTGATCGCGTCTATCGATACCGAGATGATGAGCACGGAACCGATGACGACCTGTTGCCAGAACGAAGGGATGTTGAGCATGACCATGCCATTGTTCAGGGTGCAGAGCACAAGGACGCCGAAAAGGGTGCCCAGGATGGTGCCCCGGCCGCCGGCGAGTCCGGCGCCTCCCAGGATGACGGCCGACAGGGCCTGCATATTGATCTCGCCGGCGGCCTGCGGCAGGGCTGCGCCAGTCTGAGCCGAAAGCAGAAGGGCCGCGATTCCGGCCATAAGACCATGGATCATGTACAGCGTAGCTTTGATCCGATTCACCTTGACGCCCGCGAGGAAGCTGGCCTGAGGATTGCCGCCCACCATGTAGATAGTCCGTCCGAACACGGTCCGGCGACCGATCACCGAGAAAATGATGTAACAGACAAGCATGATGATCAATGAAAGCGGGATGCTCCCGAAGAGCCGATGCCGCCCGATATACTGGAATACCGGATCCGACAGGACGTAGGAGCTGCCGTCGTTGAGAAGGTAACAGATGCCGCGCATGATCTGCATGGAGGCGAGGGTGGTTATGAAGGGATTCAGCTTCAGGACGGTGATGAAGAAGCCATTGAAAGCCCCGAAGAGAAGGCCCGCGGCAAGCGATATCGGAATGACGGCCGCGATGGGTAGGTGGTAGTCGACCATCATCTTCCCCGCGATCATGCCAATGACGGCGATTTGGGAGCCCACCGAGAGGTCGATGCAGCCGGACACGTTGATGAAGGTCATGCTGCAGGCGACCGTGCCCATGATGGCCGCGTAAAGGCCTATGTTCAGCAGGTTTCTGGTCGACAGGAAATGGGGCGACGTCAGGGAGAAGAAGACCATGAGAAGCGTGAGCGCCCCGATGACCGTTATCATCGACGAAGCGTTGTCGGAGGACAGATATCGCTTGATTCTTTCGGAAAACGCCATTCATTCCCGCCTTATGTTAAAATGAATTGTCTAGCCGCCTATGGCCAGCCGGAGGACTTGTTCCTGGGTTGTCGCCTTCGCGTTCAGGATTCCCATGACCTTGCCTTCGTGCATCACCATGATCTCGTCGCTCATGTTGAGGAGCTCCGGCATCTCGGAGGTTATCATGATGACGCACTTTCCGAGCGCGCAGAGATCCTGGAGAAGACGATAAATCTCCGCCTTGGCGCCGACGTCGATGCCTCTCGTCGGCTCGTTGAGGATGAGAACCGCTGGCTCCAGCTCGAGCCAGCGCGCCAGGACAACCTTCTGCTGATTGCCTCCCGAAAGGGACTCGGCGGCCGTGTTCCCAGAGGGTGTCTTCACGCTCAGGTTTCTTATCCATTTGGCGGCGATGCTCTCTTCTAGAGCCTTATCGATGAACTTCCGCTTATGGAGGGCATAGTACGATATCATGATGTTGCTCTTCACCGAGGCGTTCAGGACAAGACCTTCGATTTTCCTCTCCGCCGGAACATAGGCAATGCCCGCCTTCAAGGCTTCCAGGGGATTGGTGATCTTCGTGGCCACACCGTCCACCTTGATCTCGCCTTGGGCGTAGCTCATCTGGCCGAAGACCGTCGGCCCTACCTCGAGATGTCCCGATCCCAAAAGACCATATATCCCGAAAATCGTTCCCTTGCGCGCCGTGAAGCTCAAGTCCCGGAAAACGTTATTGGTGAGGTTCGCGACCTCGAGGGCCACGTCGCCCGCGACAGTCTCCCGCTTGGGGTACATGACAGACAGGTTTCTGCCTACCATCATGGAAATGAGCGTTTCTCTCGTCGCGTCGCTGATATTCACCTGACCGGTCACGATTCCGTCCCTGAGGACGACCACGCGGTCGGCCAGGCGGAACAGTTCGTCCAGTTTGTGGGAGATGTATATGACGGCCACGCCCATGGACGCCATGCGGTCCACCAGCTCAAAAAGCCGCTCCGTCTCCACGTCGTTGAGCGAACTTGTCGGCTCGTCGAGTATCAGGACTTTGACATCCTCGGCCATTACCTTGGCGATTTCGATGAGCTGTTTCTGCGCCACCGTGCAATTGCCGAGCAGCATCTTTGGATCCAGGTCCAGCCCGATCCTGGCCATGATCTCCTTGGCCTCCCGCTCGAGCCTTCTCTGGTCCACGAAAGGGCCGCGCCTAGGCAGGTTGCTCATGAAAATATTTTCGGCCACGGAAATGCTCGGGACATAGTTGAGCTCCTGGTGGACCACCCCTATCCCGGCCGATCTGGCGTCCATGGGGATCTCGAAGACGCGGACCTGGCCATCGAGCTCGAGCTTTCCGGCATCGCATTGATATACCCCGCAAAGTATCTTGATCAACGTCGATTTGCCCGCTCCGTTCTCCCCGAGCAAGGCCACGACCTCTCCCTTCCTGACGTTGAAATCCACGTTCGTGAGGGCTTTTACCCCCGGGAAAGACTTGCTGACGCCGATCGCCCGGAGAACTATCGCCGCACCTTCAAGGTTCCTTTTCTGCGCCACAACCGCTCCTGCCATTCGCTTTTATCTCGATTCCACGCATCTGCGCAGGCGCCCCGGCTGTACAGCCGGGGCGTTGATACCGTCCGTCCATCCATCCAAGAGTATAGAATGGACGGCCTATCCTTGCTACTTGAGATTATTCCAGGGAAGGTTGTCCAGGGGATAGTACTTCTTGATATTGTCCCAGCTGACCGGCTCGTGCTGGATGAAATACGTCGCTTCGGTTTTAGCCTTGGCCACCATCTTGTCCAGTATCTGGAATATCCATTCGCCGTAGCGGTTGGGGAAGAAGCCGATGCTGGCGATCCAGTTGGTCTTGCCTTCCTTGGCGTACAGAGCCTCGACGAACTCCCTGGCGGAATTCTGCGAGACGATGACCACCTCTTTTGTCCTTCCGGCGATTTCGGCGGCCGAATAGGCGCCGTTGGCGTAGAGGTCGTTCATGGAAGCCACCGCTATGCGCGTGGAGGCGGGGTGCGCCATGAGGAAATCGGAGAACATCTGCTGCATCCTGGCGACGTCGCCTGAGGTGTCGAGCACGGTAATCTGGTTGGCGTTTACCTGGATGCCCTTGTTGCGCAGGCCGTCGACGAACTTGTGCACTCGCGGAGCCACGGTCGCGCCGGACATGGCCTGGGCGAGGAGGACGACATTATCCACCTGTCCTTTCCAATTCTTGTTGATCCAGTCGCCTGCGAATTCTCCGCCGAGCGTGCCGGCGCGGATGTTGTCGGCGCCGAAGTAGATGGCGCCCGGGTGCGGAATGTCGACCGCGATGACAGGAATCTTGGCCGCGTTGAATTTCTCCATGATGACAGGGGCGACAGAGCCGTCGACGTTAAATTCGATCATGTAGTCGATCCGCTGGGTGATGAGATCGTCGGCGTTGCGCACCGCGGTCGCCCCATCCGAAGCGTTGTCCAGGCTGACGATGTCCCAACCGCGCTTCTTGGCTTCGACCTCGATGCCGTTGCGCACCATCTTGGTGAACGCCGACCTCTCGTTGATGTTCGCGAACCCGATCTTGATTCGCTTGGTCGCCTTGGCCTGGCTGTAGCCCATCGTCCCCAAGGCTAGCATCGCCACCGCGAAAACCGCTAATACTTTTCTCATCGTTTCCTCCTTCGAAAGATATGGCGCCCGCTTCCCGCGCGGCAGGCGCCGGAATGCCTACTCATTGGATATCCGGGCGTAGTCGATTCCGAGCGCCTCGGCCACCTTCACCAGCTCGTCGCCATGGTGCCCGATGCCCAAGGCGAAGTGGTGGGTCGGGCCCTCTGCAGTCCACCGCTTGAGAAAGGTTTTCAGATCGGGCTTGAAATAGCCGTGCGTGTTCGTGTTTCCCGTAGGAGGGATCGCCCCTTGGAGAGATTCTCCCTCGGCGATGACGAACTTGAGCCCTCCCTCGGCGTTTACGGTGACGCTCAGCATGGTGAGGGGGCCTTCCTTGATCTTGAACTCCACTCCCGCGCCGCTGCCCGGTTTGCCATGATACTTGCTCAGAGACCTGAGCACCGGCTTGCTGTCAGCGATGTTAAGGTGGTGAGGGCCGTCGTGGCCCACCAGAATGGATCCCGTGTTGAAGTCCAGAGGGTGGAATTCGGCGAAGCTTCCGCCAATTTCCAGCCTGTCCATGATGAGCATGGCCACGCAGGTTTTCAGGTCGAACTCGCCGCACATCGGGAAGCCGGCCGCGGTGAGGAGGGAGTTGCCGACGATGAAATTCGTCACCATCGTGCGCAGATCGGAGCCTGCCTCCCCCTCATAATAATAGGCGAGGCCGGTGAGATCCAGCTCGTCGATGGCCATTTCCAGAGCCACCGCGGCCTTGGACGCCACCATAAGGTCGGTTTCCGCGAGCGTGGAGGTCAATATATCCGAGACTGGCGCCGGCGTGTCGAAGAAGGAAAGAATCCGTTTCCTCATGGCCGCGAGATCCGCACCGCCCAAACGAGCGTAATGTTTGAACACATCCTCAGGCTCGACCTGAACCACATGGCAGCCGAAGGTGCGCGTCATGAGCGTGGGATCCACGTGCATATCGTACATGCATTCGAGGACATGACCCATGAGCCCGATCCGGGCGCTCTTCAGATCGTGAAGGACATGGGCGATCCTGCACCACGAGCGGATTTCTTCGTCGGCCTCCTCGTCTCCTTCCCTGAGCCCGATGACGAGGGGAGGAGTCTTCTTCCCCATCCGGACCGCGACGGAGCAGAATTCCGGGACCGAGCAGAAATCGTCGTTGCAGAGCTGCATGAAGGTAGTCCCGCGGGCGTACTCCATGGCTTTGAGGGGCTGAAGGACCACGAGGACGATAGGTATGTTCAAGGCCTGAACCAGCGGAGCGAAGGTGGCCGAGGTCGCGTAGGTCACCATATCGATGAAGAGCAGGTCGAGATCGGCCTTCCTGATCTCCTCCAGCGCGCGATACGCGGTCCGCGAATCGTCGATCAATCCGAAATCCTTGATTTCCACGGCGCAGCCTTCCAGCTTGAGCCTAAAAGCCGCCGTTTTCTGAACCATAACCTCGCGCAGTCCCTCAAATTGTTCCCAATATGTATGGTGTCCCACGCCCAGCACACCAACGCGGGCGTAGAGCGGGCTTCTTCGTTCGATGATCATTGTCACTCCTACTCGACTATGACACTGATACTAAGCCCTTGCCGGAAAGGCCGTCAAATGAAATTCGTCGAGCAAGCTTGCGATTAGGTTGTAATTTAATAATTATAAATGTATATAATAAAAAGATATAAAAATAATTTAATAATTAGTATAAAAAAATTAGCATCTAGGTTGCGCGATGGTTTTAATATTGCATTTTGCCGAAAACGCCATTACACTCGGGACAATGATGTTCAGCCCGAGACAGACAGCCATCCTGCGCATGGTTCACAAGTGCGGAACTCTCTCCATAGCCAAACTCTCCGAGGCATTTCCCGTGAGCCGCGAAACCTTGAGGAAGGACCTGGTATTTCTCGAGTCCAATGGCTATATAGGCCGCAAGTATGGCCTCGTCGATTTTCTGGACGGAGAACCGGGCAAACAATGGTTGAGCGTTGAGCGACGCCTGTCCGCCTCCCAGCGGCGGGATCGTATCCTGGAGCTGGTTCAGGGTCATAAAAATGTCAGGATATCGGCCCTCGCTGCCAGGCTTAGGGTGTCCGGCATCACCGTGCGCTCGGATCTCCTGCAATTGGAACGTTTGGGCTTCGTCGTGAGGAAACACGGTTCCGTATCGCCCCTCGCCGGAGCCGAGGATCGCTCGGAGACCGCCTCATTCAGTAGCTTCCCGCCCAAGGTGCGCATCTTGGGAGAGCACGCTCTCCTGCGCATCAGCCCGGGCGATACAATCTACCTCGGCGCCGGGGAGATTTCTCGCTACATCGCCACTTCCTTGCCTTCCGACGCCAACATCACCGTCGTGTCGGACGACCTCGATATCCTTTCCCTGCTTCGCAGGCGGCGATATGCTTCCCCGATCCACGTTCTTCCCGGCCGGCTTCGGTTCGACTCGCCGACCATCATCGTGGAGCACGCGCAGGGCATTTTCACCAGACTGATCATCGGCAAAGCCTTCCTCATGATCTCCTCCTACGCGGACGGGACATACTACATGGAGAGCCAGGAAGCCGTGGCCAACGCGGTCGAGGCGAGCAGGAACGCGGCGGCGCTCTACTTCATCCTCGAATCGGTCATGCTGGACAAACGCGGTAATTTCCCCTTTCCCTATCGCGATTTCCGCGAAAAAGTGCAGGAAATTCTCATCGATGACAGCGTGGATCAATCGGTGGTCAACTACCTTTTCCCCCGGCGGGATCCCGTTGTCGTCCAAAGCGCCGATTTTTCCTTCAAACGCGGTCGAAGGCAGAAATTCCGGATCGGCTTCCTGGTCGATCGGGACAGGGGATTCTTCATACAGGAAGTCTACAACAGCGTCCTGGACTCGGTCGCCGAGCACGACAACCTGTCGCTGGAGATCCGCGAAACGGAGAGAGGCTTCTATTCGACGGTAAGAAACATAGACATGCTGCTGAACCAGCGCCCCGACTTTATAATCAACTTCAGCCTCTGCGCCGAGTCCCTTTCCTATATCGGGGACAAATGCAAGGTTCGCGGAATCAAACTTATGACCATCGACCTTCAGGACCGTTCATCCGTCTATTTCGGCGCCGACAACGCGCTGGCCGGAGCCTTGGCGGCGAACCATACGATCCAGCATATCCAGCAGCATTGGAGAGGACGTCTCGACCATATCGTCGCCTTTGCCCGACGCGGCATCGATCCCGTCACCAACCTGCGGGTGATGAGCGTGGTCGAGAGAATCCAGGCCGAGATATGCTGTTCCACGCCCGAGCCTGAGGTCATCGAGTGGGACACTCCCAACGAGGCGCCCAAGGAGGCGCTCCTGAAGTTCCTGCTCGGCGTCCCCAAGAACGACAAGATCCTCTTCATCACCTTCAATCTGCCCCATATCCTGGGAAGCTACGAGCTGATAACCCAGTACAGGGACGCGCGGGATACGCTCATCGTAGGCCAGAATTTTAACGAGCAGGTCCAGGAACTCATGCGGAAGCCCGATTCCCCCATTCTCGGCTGCGTGTCCTACAGCCCCGAGAATTATGGGGCTCGAGTCATCGACATCGCCCTCCGCATGTTGAACGGAGAACCGGTCGACCCGGTGAATTACACGACCCATACATGGATTTCTAAGGAATCAGTGCTCAAGTGAACTAAAAGGTATCGACCTTCTAGTCAAAATTTACTATTCAATCGTAATTTAGACTTCTTTCCGAAAACTTCTGCAACCTTGCTGATAGTCGATAAGCGGATATCTTCAGTATGGTTTTCCATCCATGAAATTACGTTCTTTTTTGTTTTCAGCTTTATTTTCAGCTCTTCTTGAGTCATCTCTTCTTTTTTCCTCAGCTCTTTAAGCAGAAGGCCTACCTTGAACTTGTCGCAGCCGGTTTCAAAGCTTTTTTCGAATTCCGAGTCTTTCTTTTTCCTGTTCTCGATATATACGAAAAGATCACTCATATCTTTCTCCTCTTCAAATAGTCGTCCCGATACCTTTCGGCACGGGAAATATCTTCGGATAGTGCTTTCTGGCTCTTTTTGCCAAAGCCATTTGTCAAAATCACCAGACTACCCGAATCCATAAAGCACAGAATCCTATACCCTATCCGGCCAATAGAAATTCTGCATTCCCATATCTCATCGGCCTCGGTTAGTTTCTTGAAATACTGATACGATACCATGTCCAATTCCTCAATGATGTGCAATATGCCCCCTACTGACTTCCATGGACATGTGCGCATTGCCAGGGAAGTCTGGAAGGATGAATGAGCGAAGGACCTACAGCGACGAATTAAAAGCTGAAGCAGTGAGGATGATAACTCGAGAGGGGCTAGCCCAGTCCGAGGTCGGGAAGAAACTGGCAATCCCCAAGGGGACAGTCGGGAACTGGCTTTCGAAATTCGAGAGCGAAGACGAAACAACAATGCCAGGAGCTCCATCCGTGAGGGAGTTGCTAGCCGAAAACTCCAAGCTCCGCAAGGAGCTGGCCAAAGCAAAAATGAAGGAAGAAATCTTAAAAAAGCGACCGCATACTTCGTCAAGGAGTCGTTTCCAAGTATGCGGTCATGAACATGTTGCAACTCCAGTACCCCGTCAAGATTCTTAGCCGGACGCTCGGTGTGTCCAGGAGTGGATTCTACACCCGAAGGAATCGACCTTTATCGCTGCGAGCCAAGGGCGACGCCGTATTGAAGCCGATGATTCTGAAGGCCCATAAAGAAGGGCGAAGTACCTATGGGTTCACAAGGATCCAGTAGAAACTGGCTGAGCAGGAAGTCTATGTTGGCCGGGATCATATTCATCGACTCAGGAAAGAAATGGGCCTCCATTATATTCAGAATAGGAAATTCAAGGCAACGACAAATTCAGCCCATGATCTACCGGTAGCTCCAAATCTCTTTGACCAGAAGTTCGAAGTCGATGCTTTACTTGTCCGGCGTCAAGAACTTCGGTTCAATGGAAATCATCGGGTATTCCATGGGTCCTCGCATTACCGAGGAACTTGTCCAAGGTGCCTTGGAGAAGGCCCTCCGCTACCGACGACTAGAATCGGGGTGTATCCCTCATTCCGACCGTGGGAGTCAGTATTGTGCCCATAGCTACCAGGATCTGGTCAGGAAGTCTGGAATGCGCGCTTCGATGTCCCGCAAGGGTAATTGCTATCATAATGCTCCGACAGAAAGCTTCTTGGGAACATTGAAACGGGAAATGGTATCTCACAGGAAATTCTGGACAAGACTCGAAGCCCACGCAGCAATTCAGGAGTGGATAGAAATTTTATACAATTGAATACGCAGACTTACGAATATTGGAGGAACTCCACCGGCTCATTGGGCTGGCTACTACTACGTTACAAGAAAATTGGCATAAGGCGACCGTGTCCACGCTTGACAGTAGGGGTCACTCCCTGGCATACAGACATTATGTGACATAAGGACGCTCATCATGATATCAAAATACCTCGCCGCTAAATTTCTGGGACCTTTAACCGAGAAGCTCGGCTATAGCATCAACATCATCAACGAGAAGGGGATTATTGTAGCGAGCAGCGACAAGAATCGTATTGACACCTTCCATGAAGCGGCATATTTGCTTATAAAGGATAAGCAGGATATCGCCAAGATCTATTCAGAGGATCAAAGTCTTCTTGGTGTCAAACCGGGTGTCAATCTCCCTATCCATTACAACAAGGACGTGATCGGGGTTGTCGGCGTGACCGGTGATCCCGACGAGGTCCAGGCCGTCGCTTATGCCATCAAGACCAGCCTTGAAACAATGATCGAGTACGAATATTACAAGGATAGCATCTTCCTCCGGCAGAGCAAAAAGAACATATTCATTAACTTGCTGCTTTATGAAAAAGCTGATGAGACAAGGACTCTCATGGATATGGCTAAGCGCCTCAGCTATTCCTCTTCCCTCTATCGAGCTCCAATCATCATTGCTGCGAAGGGCGGCATAACTTCAGAGGATTTTCTCTTATTAATGAAAAAGAGCAAGAGACATTCGAGCCAAGACATTTCAAGTATAACTATAGATCGAAACATCCTCGTTTTTAAGACGATAAAAGTTAGGAACAGTGATATTTTCGGGGACTTTAGGCGGCAGACGGAAGCTTACATCGAAGAGCTTATGAGCACCTTGAAGACGGCCTGCGCCTCAGTATCCTGCAAGTCCTACGCGGGGAATTTCGAAAAGAACCTCGAACAGTACCACCGAACCTACGAGCAGGCAAATTGGTGTCTCGAAAATGTGTCATGTTCGGATGGCGGGGTAACTTTCTTTATGGACTATGTCGAAACGTATCTCTTCTCAAGGATACCGAGTATAGAGCTCGCCAATATTTTCTCATGTAGCCAGAAACTTTTGGTAAAATCGGACAAAGACAGCAATCTTCTGTCAACCATCAAGGTTGTCTACGATTCGGGCATGAATCTTCAAAAGGCCGCCGCGGTTCTTGGCGTCCACAGGAATACCATATATCAGAGGGTAAAGCGGCTTGAGGACATGCTTGGACTTAATCCGATCGAGGATGAAACCGCTATAAAATTTTTATACTATCTCACACGTAGTTATCCCGCCGATGGAAAGTGATGTGCAAAATGCACAGATTATTCGTAATCCCCTGTAGAATTGCGACATTGTGACATTCCTATTTTACCATGACAATACACACATTAGAGTTGGAGGAAATTGATGATGGTACACGTCCGTAAGTATTTTATTACAAAGGTTCTATTGATCGGCATAGGGCTTTTTGTGATGTCGAATCTTTGCTTCGCCGCTCCCCCGAGCGTCCCGGTTCCCAGTTTTGGGACACCGATTCTCATAACGACGGCTGGGCAGAGTATCGACTTCGAGACGGTCAAGGTTCTCGCGAACCGTCTCAAGATTCAGAATGTAACCGACAATGCCGCAAAGCCAGGGGATCTGGCGGGGAAGAAGACCCTTATAGTGGTTCCCGCGCATAGCAACAAAGGTCTGGGATCAGCAGGCACCAATATCGCGGACGAAATGCAACGCGTTAAGGTTCTGCTTGCGGCCGCGGTTAAAGAAAAAATACCAGTAGTCCTTTACCACCTGGGCGGCGAAGTGCGCCGCAGCGCCGATTCCGATCCTTTTATCGAGCAGGTCGTGACCGTCGCCAAGTGCGTGGTTGTTTGGGCGCCCGGCAACAATGATGGATATTTTACCAAGAAGTGCGCCCAGAGGAATATACCTCTCATCGTGGTCGACAAGCTGTCGGACCTAACCGGGATCATGAAATCCATGTTCCTCGGTAATTAGGTAAGTTCCCTTTCCTGGGTATAGCCGTTTTAACAGAAGCTAGTTTTGTTCGATTAATTATAAGCCTCAACTTATTTAGATCACTAATAGAAGGAGTGTCACATGGATCCCAAGGCCCTGTTGGCTCTCACCGCCATGGCCCTAGTTTTTGCCGCACTTTATGTACCTTTCCGGAAGCGCATATCTATTGTTTTCCCCTTGATCGCCTCCTGCGTTGCCGCAACTTTGGCGGGCGGCTTCGGTGTGCCGTTCCGCTATCTGGTTGAGGGGGAGTTCGCCTATTTCTACATAGTAATAGTAATTCTATCTGCGGTAGTATTCCTTCAGCTCATTCGTGACAATGGATGCCTCAAGAGCATTGTGGGGATTCTGGCTAGGAAGTTGAGCAGCCACCCCGTCGCTCTTCTTTTCATAGGAGTTGGCCTCCTATATCTTCCCGGCATGGTTACGGGGCTCGGTGTCCCGGGAGCGCTAGGCGTCGGTGCCATACTGACCCCGCTCTTCCTCGCCTTCGGTATCCCCGCCGCGGAAGTGGCCGCTCTCGTCACGATGGGCGCAATGCTCGGATCGGTAACAGGGCCTGTCAATATCCCTGCGATGATCATAGCGGGTGGAATCAACATGCCCTTTGAGGGATTCGGACGTATTCTTCCGGCGATCACCATTCCGCTCGGTATCGTTGCAACGATGATCCTCGGACTGAAGCGGGCGAGAAAAGCCGATCCAACCAAGATCGCGAGCGAATTCGCCGCCAGCCCGACCGATGTACGCGGCGTCAAGGCATTTACGCCGATTGTCGTCGTCATCGCCCTGATGCTGGCTGTCCGGGTATTTCCCAAGGCGATCCCGGATATAGGCACACCGTTCATCTTTGCGATCGGCTCGATCGTTGCGGTGTTTTGCGGCGCCAAAATCAATGTCTGGAAATCCATAACGGGAGTCCTGGACGGTCCTATTCTCGGTATAGCCGCCCTTTTGCTCGTCTCGGGCGTCATTGTGGAGGTGTCGACATTGACCGGTATCCGAGGTCTCCTCGTCGTGTCCAGCCTCAGCCTTCCGCCCTCGCTGATCATAATCGGCGCAGGGTTGGCGATTCCCCTCCTGGGAGGCACGCTTACAATGCTCGGTTCAGCGTCTATTCTCGGTTTGCCCTTCGCGACGGCCCTGCTCGGCGGCAACATGATCGTGGTGGTCGCTTCTCTCTCCGTACTTTGCGCGCTGAGCCAGTTTGTTCCTCCAACGGCCATCGTGGGGCAGCTGTCCAAAAATCTCGCGGGTCTTGAGCGTTACGGGCCCGTCCTTCGGAAGATGGCCATTCCAGCCGGGATTTCAATTGTGTACTGCGTCATCACGCTACTCTGTTCCAAGCAAATTGCACTTTTGCTCGGAATGCGCTGAACGGAGGGAAACATGTTGGTACATCAGATCATCACGTGGGTCTACCAGGCGATAATTGGCTTTTCTTGTCTGCTGCTCGTCGTCAAGATCGTAAAGTCCAAGAGTTTTGAGCAGCAGCTTCTAGCAGGGATTGTGCTTGTTCCTTTTGCCCTCAGGCTGTTTTTGATCAAATAGGAGATAGATATGCCCGACAAAGAAACTGTCAAACCGAAAACAACGCATATCGCCTATACGGTGATAACCTTCGCTCTTGTCGCGGCGCTCTGCGCGGTCAGCGGGTACCATTTTTTGGCGTCGCGCGTTCAAGCCAAGCTTTTCCCGGGGCCCGGCGTTACAAGTGTCACTAAACTGAGCGCATACCTTCCCAACTTGAAGAAAACCGCGGGCGACAGCGATGTGTATATTCTGGATAGCGGAAAGCCGGGCGATACGGTAGTCGTCCTGGGAGGAACTCACTCTGATGAGCCGTCCGGGTACCTGGCGGCCGTGGCTTTAGTGGAAAACGCCGTCGCCACCACAGGAAGGCTTATCGTGGTGCCTCAAGCGGATAAGAGCGCCTTTACGCATACAATTGCGCCTGAGGCGTATCCGAGCCGCTTTTATATCAAGACGAAAGAGGGGGAGCGATGGTTCAGCTTCGGCTCTCGTCTCGCCAACCCTGTCGATCAATGGCCTGATCCCGACATCATGCTCCATTACCCTTCTGGACAGCGGCTTTCAGGCGATGAAACGCGCAACTTGAACCGCTCGTATCCGGGGCGCCCCGATGGCGTTTTTATCCAGCGCGTGGCGTATGCGATAACGACGCTCATCGCTCAAGAGAAAGCCGGAGTCACGATCGATCTGCACGAGGCCCCGCTTGAGTATTTCTTTATAAACGCGGTGGCCGCGAGCGACAAGGCGAGGAATATCGCCGTGATGGCGCAGCTCAATCTCTCCTTCAGGGATATCGAAATCGGGATTGAGGCATCGCCGCAAAACCTCCGCGGGCTTTCACACCGCGAACTTGCAGGCGCAACACAGACATTGGCTTTCCTCATGGAGACCGCCAATCCTATTCAGGGACGGTTCCGGGGGCGGACAACTCCCGAACTCGTGGTAACCGGCAAAGATGTCTGCTATGAGACCGCTGCTAAATATAAGCGCCTTTTTGTTCCCTATGACGAAACCGGCAAGCCGTTATCCTTGCGCGTCGCTCGCCACCTCGCCGGAATCGAGGAACTGTTGAACGCTTTCAACGAGATGAATCCTGACAAGGCAGTTTGTGTGGACGGTATCCCGAGTTACGAAAATGTCATCAGCGAGGGGATCGGCACCTACCTACATGCGCCGGAGTGAGATACTTGCCAGTCGGTTGTCCGCGGCAGCCTACTGGCATTTTTATAAATCTTTTTTTAAGGAGTAGATATGAGCGAGGGCAGGAAGTGGTTTTTTGGATTTATTCTCATTGCGGCTCTGTTGTATTTGCCGGCGTCTAATGTGTTTGCGTGCGATACCTACGTAGCGCTCGGCAATTCCACGGCAGATGGAAATGTGCTCTTCGCGAAAAGTTCCAACCGGAATAGCGAGGAGGCCATGCGGTTTACTACCTATCCCAGGGCGCAATACAAACCCGGGACGATGCTGAAGTGCAGCTGGATCGAGATTCCTCAAGTCGCCGAAACCTATGCAGTCAAGGGCGGCCAGCCTTGGTGGGGCTTTGGCTTCGAGATGGGCATGAACGAGTATGGTGTTTGCGCAGGGAACGAAGCGCTCGGGACGAAAATTCCGACTCCTACGAATATGCTGGACAAGTCTCTGACCGGAATGGACCTTCTCAGGCTGAGCCTTGAACGCGGAAAGACCGCATACGAGGCTATGCACGTCGTGATCTCGCTTATGGAGAAGTATGGACAGTTTGGACGCTGCTCCGCAGATCCTAAAAGCACATCGACGTACGCCAATTCGTATATCTTCGCCGACTCCAAGGAAGCGTGGGTGCTGGAGACGGGCGGAAGTGAATGGATCGCAAAAAAAGTGGTCGACGTCTGGACGGTGGATAACGTCTGTACGATCGAGGAAGATTATGACGAGATATCCCCCGGCCTTATCAAAATGGCCATCGAAAAGAAATGGTACGATCCGAGAGACCGCTTTAATTGGGCGCGCAACGTCGGTACCGAGAATTTCTCCGAGATCAAGTACCTGAGGATCAGGGACATGCTCAAACAGAAGAAAGGCAATATTGATGTTCCCTTCATGATGCAGGTCTCGCGCGACAGGCTCGAGGGTACCTTCATGGAAGGCCGCTATATGCCCGAGCACTTCTACAGGCACATCGATGGCACTACCAATTCCGCGAGTACGGCGGGCGTTATGCTGTGCCACCTGCGTGAGCAGGCTGCTGATCCGGTCAAATATGTCTGGTGGATCAATGAAGCATCCCCGACGACCTCTATGTTCAGCCCCCACTACTTTGTGTCGGATCCTCCCAAAGAGCTGTCGATCGGCGACGATCAGTATGATCCGGAAGTTCCTTGGTGGCTCTTTGACACTCTGGATAGGATGTCGCGCAAGAATTACGAAACCTACACGCCCGTGATCAGATCCGTATGGGCTGTCGAGGAGAAGGGACTTCTCGTTGATGCCTCAATGATTGAAAAGGAAGTCGCAAGACTGTTCAAAGAGGGAAAGACCGCCGAAATCAAGACCCTGCTGACATCCTTCGAGGCTAAGAACATGAAGCATCAAATTGATGTTGCCAAGGCGCTTGCCGCGGCAATTAGAGAGCTGCACAAGGTTCTACCAGGGACTCAGGTGCAGATTCAGGACAGTGAGTCGAGCGACCTTCGCGCTGGAATCGAACTGTGGTGATTTAGTCCATCGCATCAGGCAGGGGAGGGTTCTGAAATCTTCCCCTGCCGTCATGGAGTCGGATGACTATCGCGCCCACGCAAGTACCTTAATGAATCCTTGTCCTTTGCAAGCACAAGATATAGGCGGGATTCCGAGACGAGGAAAGATCGTAGCCGCATATATGCTGTGCAGAAAGGGAATTTACAATGAACCCGCATGAGGACGCAAAAGCAATATTTCGTGCCGCCTTGGATCGCATCGACCCTATGCCGATGATTGAGCGCGCCTTTTCCCTGGAACGTGGAAATAATGGGGATCGCTTAGTCGTTCGTACCGATGTCGAAGAGACATGCATCGAACTGCCTGAGGGCTGCCGAGTGTTTGCGACCGGCATGGGGAAAGCCTCCGCAAGAATGGCTTTGGGTCTCGAGAAGGTCTTGGGTGACCGGCTTTCTGGAGGGCTTGTTGCGGTAAAGGAGAATCATGTCGAGGCTTTGAGGAAGGTTAGGCTGATCGAGGCAGGCCATCCTATACCGGACTCGCGCTCCGAAAAAGCTGCCAACGCTATTCTCAATCTAGGAGCATCCCTGGGGACGGTGCTGACGGATCGGGACCTTGTCATTGTTCTCGTATCAGGGGGGGGGTCGGCCATTCTTTGCGCCCCCGCAGAAGGTTTGTCCTTAAGCGACAAGAAACGAACGACCGCGCTTCTCTTGTCCTGCGGCGCGACTATCAACGAAATCAACTGCGTGCGCAAGCATCTTTCCGCTGTCAAGGGAGGTTGCCTGGCTGCGGCGCTGTTCCCTGCAAGGATTCTCGCCCTTGTGCTCTCTGATGTTGTGGGTGATGATCTTGATGTGATCGCTTCCGGACCCACCGTCCCCGATCCCACCACGTTTGCCGATGCCCTCGAAATCGTACAACGTTATCGGATTGAATCGAAACTTCCTTATTCTATAGCTGAGAGGCTGAGGAAAGGGATAGCTGGACAGTTGCCTGAAACTCCCAAACCAGGCGATGCTGTTTTTACGCACACACGTATCGTGCTGGTCGGAACGAACAGGTCCGCGTTGGCGGCGGCCAAGACGGAAGCGGAGCGCCGTGGCTACAATGCTCTTATCCTCTCGTCGAGAATCACCGGCGAGGCGCGAGAGGTCGCGCTTGTTTATCTCGGCATAGGGAAAGATATCGTTGCCTCGGGTTTCCCGCTGAAACGTCCGGCTTGCATCATCGCCGGCGGTGAGACTACGGTGACGAAGCGCGGGAAAGGCAAGGGCGGACGGAACCAAGAGATGGCACTCGCTTTTCTTGCCGCTCTCGGACGAGTTCCCAAATTTGGCGAGGGGCTTGTTTTTTTGTCGGCGGGTACAGACGGTAGCGATGGCCCGACCGACGCGGCGGGCGCGCAGGGGGATCTCGCGCTCTATCGGAGCGCGCGCGATGCTGGCCTCGATCTTGAAGCATCGTTGGCTGATAACGACTCGTACAACTTTTTCTCGAAAGCGGGAGGCCTCATTAAGACTGGCCCGACTAACACGAATGTCTGTGATATTCAGATACTTCTTGTAAATTGAGGATTGTTGGCCAAGACTGTTGTGTACATAACGACAACTGGATTTTCTGTCAATATTAACACGTATCTAGTCTAAATCAGGTCTGCTTCTACTATAAATACGCACGTTGTTGTGGATGAACTAATTACCTGACCGGAAAAACTACTTTTTGTATCATCCAAAACAATTAAGGCTGTTCTGTAATGTCTGACCCGGCATAGAAAAAGATCATGAGAAAGCGTTTTGTTCGGTAGATTCTACCACCAAGTGCAAAGATTAGAAGAGTTCATCATAAACCTCCAGTGGCGAGCGACTTGATACATAACTTCATAGAGATCAAATCGAATTCAACGTATTTTAATAGGAGAACATCAAATACCTCTTTTGCTAAAATAATTTTTGTATTACCAAATCCAAGTCAAGTTTTCGCCTAATTTCTCTTTTACATAAGCAAGTGACGGAAACACTATAGAGAACAAATAATTATTATACTCACGACCTTTTTCGTAGATAAAAAATTTCGTAGCATTACTACCGTTAAACATTATATCGCGATCTACTGACCATGTAATAATATTTGATAAATACAATCGACTTGTTTTGGTACTGATATTACCATTACTCTCAAATATCTCACCATTTGGCAATTTCAATTTTACAACATATGTATCATAATCACTTCCAGACACAATATTTTTTCCATATTCACGAAAAGATAGGCCGATCTCATTATCGGATATTAAGACTACTACTAATAATTTTGAGTTCTGAGTTGCAGAGTCAGAGAAAGTACCTTCAACAACGTGAGCTAGATAAGCATGATCTGTTAGATCACCAAACTCATCAATAAAATACCTAACTTCGAAATCAGTATCAGATTGGGCAAGAAGCGGATTTAAAGAAAACCCAAGAAAGAAAAAAATTACAGCACAGACCAGAACTTTTTTTAAGTTTTCATATGATCCTCCTGTATTTGCTAGTATGGAAGCATATACACCTACTGTATACTTTCTTGGCCATTTCAATCGATTGCCAATAAGTTGAACTGAGCCCGTTTGTATTCCTTGAGTTTTCTAAAACAGCCTGCTAGTTTCTAAAGATTGGATCGGACTCAACACGCTTTAATATGATCGAAGCGATCACATTCAGAACATAGAGCACATTCCTACCAGTCCCACCAAGGATAAAATAACTATATCATCATCAAAGATATGGGCGCCAGTCATCGAAACGCCATGTTCTTCGATACCTTGATCCTCCGATGAATGAGACTCCGATTTCAGAGCGAGCCTTAATTTTCTTCTTGTCTAGCTAAAATTGATGGCAATGGCTACAACTGTGTCAAAGGAGGAGCATTTTTTGAGGCTTTTATCCCTAACTTTTAATAGGTTATCTTATAAATGCTTACAGAACAAACACTTAAATAGTGGAGAATAGGGGATTCGAACCCCTGACCTATAGATTGCGAACCTATCGCTCTACCAACTGAGCTAATTCCCCAGGGCGAAGTGCCGGAAAGATGACTGTCGGCATATTTCCGGACCGAAGCCACTATAATATACAGCTGGACGGTTGATCAAGAGCTTTTTCTTGAACAGCGTCCCCCGGAGCCGTTCGTCGCGTTCAAATCATCTAAATCCGGTATTTTTTCGTCAGCCCTGCCAGGAAATTCCGCAGAAACTGGTCGCCGCAAAGGCGAAAATTTTCCTGGTCCTTTTTCCTGAACAGCGCGTTGATCTCTGATTTGGATGCCTCGACGTCGGCCAAACGCAATATGGCCACAATATCATCGTCCCGCAGCTGGAGAGCGATGCGAATCGCCTTCAGCACATCGTTGTTCGTCGGATTCCTCATCCATTCCTGGCTCGCCGGCGCAGCGCCTTCCTTTCGGCCGCGCCTGCTTGTCACAAGACCATCAAGAAAAGCCCCGAGGGTTGGGCCATCGCACTCGCGAAATCCCTCATCATCTTCCTTGAGGAAAAATGGGCGAAGTTCTTCCGCCGACATAGGTTTCCCGGCGAGGGTGAAAAGTTCAACGAGCTTGAGGTCGGTAATATTGAGGGCATATCGCAGCCGTATCAGGATATCGCTGTTGATCATGCCCTGAATCATGAACCACTTTTCCGTTCTTGCGCAAGACCGCGCTTTTTGGCCCATCTCTTTTCGGCAGATAGGCGGATAGCCCTTTCTGCTCCAGTTTCCGCGCTAAAGCAAAATAGTATCGAGACGATTTTCAAAATTATTGAGCAAGTAGTTTGCGTAGAATTTTTCGCTTGGTACTATTTTACTCGTGTAGTCCCTAATAGCTGCTAAATTACATTGTAATTTTTAAATTTCCTTGACAATAGCTAGAAACTAGCGACTAATTGAAGTTAGCTGACACCTAAGTGAGCTTTCAAAATACAGGAGAGAACGATGAAAAGAATTTTATCGCTGATCTTAGCTTTAGTTCTCCTCGGCAGCGGATTTGTATTCGCTAGTGGGATTCCCAATCATAAAGCGGAGTTGGTAATTGGCTCGGCTGCTGATATCAACAACCTTGATCCCCAAGGCCAATCAGACCAGATAAATAACATTGTCCTGAAACTTACCCATCAGACACTGGTTTTTTTCACCAACGAGGCAACCTTTGAACCCTCTTTGGCTACAAGCTGGGAGTTCAGAGATGATACCCACGTTGTCTTTCACCTGGTAAAGAATGCCAAATTCAGCGATGGTAGCCCCCTTACTGCTGATGATGTGAAATTTACTATCGATATGGCGATGAAGAGTTATGTGGCAAACAGCCTAACCGGACTCATTAGTACCTCGGTAATCGACCCCTATACTATCGAGATGAAAACCACATCCTATAACAACGAGTTTGTACAGACTTTCGCAAGCGTGTCTTTTGCGATTCTTTCCAAGAAAGCCTATGCGAGCGGTATGAAACAACCGTATCTGGTAGGTTCCGGACCTTATAAGTTTGATAAATGGGTTCAGGGAGAATATGTCAGAGTTGTTAAGAATCCGAACTACTGGGGCACCAATCCCGGCGTAAGCGATGCGATTGTCTTTAAACCGATCATTGAAGATTCTTCCCGCGTAATTGCCCTCCAGACCGGTGAGATTGATGTATGCATCAATCCCCCTATTAACGAGTTGCCCTTCCTTCAGAAAGACAAGAATATCACCGTGTTCGAGAGGCCAGGCAGTCGATTATTTTATTTCGCTTTCAATGTTGCCAAAGCTCCCTGGAACAACCAAAAGCTTCGCCAGGCAGTAGCGTGCGCTATCGACCGGAAAAGTGTGCTCGAGGTTGCCGTATCTGGAAAAGGTACTCCGCAGAAAACCATTCTCAACAGAGGACTCTGGGGTTTCTATGATGAGATGCCAGGATTCAACTACGACGTGGCTCGCGCAAAGAAACTCATGGCAGAAGCCGGCTATCCTAATGGCGGTATCCGAACTTCACTGCTGATTGCCAATAGCAGCCCATACACAGGCATCGCTCAGGTAATCCAGGCTAATCTGAAAGCCATAGGGATAACCGTGGACATTCAGACTGTAGACGACGCAACCTTGAAGGCTACTTCCAAGAGCGGCACCCAAGAACTCTACCTGTGGCGCTGGAATGAGGACTCAATGGTAGACTTCGTTTATCGCGACTTGTTCTATTCCGGCTCGGGAAGCAATTACCACCATTACAGCGACAAAAAAGCCGACGCTTTGATCGATATGGTTGCTACGGAGAAAGACAAGGCCAAACGTCTACAAGCCGGTATTGATCTTCAGAAGTATCTGGTTGAAGCCTGCCCACAGGTGCCTCTTTACATCGCTAACCTGGTAATTGCCTATAACAAGAACCTTAAGGGTGAGTATCTTTTTGGTGGCGGAAATCACGACTGGAAAAACGCTTACATTGCAAAGTAATTTTTTCTGGTGAATACTTGCTTTTCAACGGTACCAAGTGCGGATTTATCGCACTTGGTACCGATTTAATTCCCCCCGTTTGAGGAGTATCCCTCATGTTTCGTTATATTCTGAAACGCTTATTATTGATGATTCCGGTTATCCTTGTTACCAGCCTCGTCATCTATTTTGCCATGAGCCTTACTGGCGGTGACCCAGCGATATACTTAGCTCCTGAAAACGCATCGGATGCTCAGATCCAACAAATACGAGTGGATTTGGGGCTGACGGAAAGTTTTCCGATCAGATACTTGAAGTATATGGCCGGAATGTTCCGAGGTAATATGGGAACCTCCTATGTCACCAAGCGGGATGTTTTCAATACTTTCATGACTCGCCTTCCCAATACGCTCCAGCTTGCGGGGGCTTCGGTTCTCATCGCCACGCTCATAGCGATTCCCCTTGGCATCTACACTGCCATTCACCAGAATACTTGGAAAGATACCGCTGGGATGATTTTTGCACTCTTTGGCGTTTCTATGCCGAACTTCTGGCTTGGCCTTATGCTCATTATTTTATTTTCTCTGAAATTAGGATGGTTGCCCTCAGGCGGCAAGACCGGGCTTTTAAGCCTGGTCTTGCCGGCTATGACCGTGGGGCTTGGACTCGCTGCCCTGATTACCCGTACGACTCGTTCTTCGATGCTTGATGTAATCCGTGAAGATTATATCCGTACCGCAAGGGCTAAAGGCTGCTCGGAAAAGCGTGTAATACGCAAACATGCCATGGGCAATGCCCTGATCCCCATCATTACGGTTATCGGAATGCAGCTGAGCAACGTGCTTACCGGTTCCGTTCTTGCGGAAACCGTGTTTTCCTGGCCAGGTATCGGGCGCCTGATCTTTGATTCCATTTCAAAACGCGATACGCCGATGGTGACCGGATCTATAATTCTTTGCTCCGTATTGATGGTTGCGATAAATCTATTGGTCGATGTCATATATGCGTTTTTTGATCCTCGGATCAAGGCGCAGTTTATGAGAAAGGTTTAGTGGTATGGTTGATATATCTATAAACTCTATTTCCGGAGAACAAGAGCTTAAGAGTCGCTCATTAGGGCAGGAAACTTTACGCCGCCTGCTCAAGAATAAAGGCGCCATAATCGGCATGCTATTCTTGCTGATACTAATTATCGCCGCTGTCCTCAGCGGTTTTATCTATGATTATGACACAGATGTTATCTCCCAAAATATCGGCGAGCGACTTCAATGGCCTTCTAGGGCACATATTTTTGGAACCGATGAACTTGGTCGAGATATTTTTATCAGGATTCTCTATGGCGCACGGTATTCTCTGACAATTGGAAGCGGCAGCGTATTGATTGGACTGATTGTCGGCGTCATTTTTGGCTCTATTGCGGGATTTTATGGTGGGATGGTCGACCAAGTGATCATGAGAACCAATGATATCCTCTATGCGGTTCCCAATATCATGATTGCCGTGGTTATCGTCTCATTGCTGGGCACCAGTACTTTTAATTTGCTTCTTGCTCTATGCGTTTCTGCTTCCTCGAGTTTCGTGCGTATTGCCAGGGCTTCAGTCATGACTATTCGCGGTCAAGAGTATATAGAGAGTGCCTATGCCATGGGTCTTCCTACCTGGAAAATTATCCTTAAGCATGTCATCCCTAATAGCTTGTCGCCGATTATCGTCCAGGTAACATTACTCATAGGAACCACCATCATTTCAGCTTCCTCTCTTTCGTTTTTAGGTATTGGCGTTCCTTCTCCCGCTCCGGAGTGGGGAGCCATGTTATCCGCGGGCAGAAGCCAGATCCGTAATGCGAGCTATATCTGTGTTATCCCTGGGCTTGCCATTATGTTCACCGTGCTCGCGCTTAATTTGCTGGGCGATGGACTTCGTGATGCTCTCGACCCGAAATTGAAGAAGTAGGCGTAATATGGCAGATGAAAAAATGGATTACATGCTGGAAGTCAAGGATCTCAAGGTTCAATACAATACGGATGCTGGTATTGTCTACGCTGTCAATGGACTGGACTTGTGCATTACGAGTAAAAAAACGTTAGGACTGGTTGGGGAGACAGGGGCAGGGAAAACGACGACGGCGCTCTCCATACTAAACCTGGTTCCCAATCCTCCCGGGAAGATCACCAGCGGGGAGATTTTTCTCGCCGGCAAGAGTGTGCTGGGAATGAACATCAATGAACTGGAGAAGATGCGCGGCAATGAAGTTGCGATGATATTTCAGGACCCAATGACTGCTCTTAATCCGGTCATGACCGTAGGAGACCAGATAGCAGAATCGATCATGTTGCACAACAAAGTCAGCGAGACCGAATCGATGTCTAGAGCGAAAGAGATGCTCAGGTTAGTAGGCATCGATGAAGGTCGAATTCATGACTATCCGCATCAGTTCTCTGGGGGAATGCGCCAGAGAGTTGTTATCGCGATCGCTCTTGCCTGCCATCCCAAGTTCCTGATTGCTGACGAGCCGACCACCGCCCTGGATGTGACAATTCAGGCTCAGGTGCTGGAATTAATTAAGCAGTTAATTGCCAAGAGCGATATGTCAGTGTTGCTTATCACTCATGATTTAGGTGTGGTCGCTGAAATCTGCGATGAAGTTGCTGTAATGTATAGCGGAAGGATTGTGGAAAAGGGGACAGCTGATGACGTGTTCAACCATATATTGCACGTCTATACCGAAGGGTTGTTCAACTCGCTTCCGAATCTCCGGAAACGGGGCGAGGAACTGCGGCCAATCAAGGGCATGATGCCAAATCCGATGGAAAAGATTGTTGGTTGCAGCTTCGCCCCCCGGTGTCCCTATGCCACTAAGCGCTGCCTTAGCGAAATACCGGCTTTACGCAAGATGAGCGATACACATTTTGTTGCCTGTCATGCGTATGACGATAAGACCTTTACGCTAAAAGGGAATATAAATGGCTGAATCACCCATCCTGAAGGTTGAGAATCTTACGAAATATTTCCATACTCCCAGAGGATTGCTGCATGCTGTGGATGATGTGAACTTTTCGATCAATAAAGGCAAGACGCTGGGAATAGTGGGAGAATCTGGTTGCGGGAAATCGACTACCGGACGCTTGATCCTTAAGCTCACTAATCCTACCCGGGGAAAGATCTTTTTTGAGGGCAATGACATCTCCGACTATAGCGTATCAAAGATGCGGCCCCTTCGTAGCGAGATGCAGATGATCTTCCAAGATCCTTTCTCCTCCCTCGATCCCCGTCAAAGTGTGATGCAGTTAATAAGCGAGCCGATCATCGAATACAAGTTGCTCAGGAGCAAGCAGGAAGTAGAGAAACGTACCCTGGAATTAATGGATATCGTTGGCTTGGCAAGCCGCTATATGAACACTTACCCTCATGAACTCGATGGAGGCAGGCGGCAGCGTATTGGTGTTGCCCGGGCATTGGCGCTCAATCCTAAGCTGATTGTCTGCGACGAACCCGTCTCAGCCCTGGATGTTTCGATTCAGGCCCAGATTCTAAACCTGCTCAAGAATTTGCAGAAGGATATGTTCCTAACCTATGTGTTTATTACGCACAACTTATCGGTGGTCAAATATTTCAGCGATGATATTGCGGTCATGTACCTTGGACAGCTGGTAGAGAAGGCCCCCTCGGAGATAATTTTCCAGCGTCCGATGCATCCCTATACTAAAGCCCTGCTCGCCGCGGTTCCTGTCCCTGTAGTAGGCAAGGATAGGTCTGTTCGGCAGCTTATTCGAGGCGAAATTACCAGTCCGGTAAATCTCCCGGACGAATGTCGGTTCGCTAACCGCTGCGATTACTGTGCGGCGATCTGTCGTGAAAGGAATCCTCTGCTTAGGGAAGTTGAGCCGAACCATTTTGTCGCATGCGCCAGGGTCGCCAATCCGGAGGATGCTTACCTGCTGTCTCCCGCAGCTTTGAAACCGTAGAAGTGTAAAATGTTCATATCCTCCGGGCTATCGCAAAAGTGGTTGCCGTCACCTAGGATGGTCTTGTGGATTCCATGATCTGGGGCAAACAGGAAGAGGGTGTCATATTGCTGCCAAGCTTTGCAGGCGCAGTCTACCAATTTGGCAAAATCCCTGATATGACGGCACATTGCCTCGTATGAACTCTTGGATTCTGGCTCGGTATCATGAATACTGTCGTCATAATCCATGTTGTAGACCACCACGACATCATGTTGGTCCTCAGAAATGGCCCTCAGACCTTGCTGTGTGATTTCTTCATCGTTGTCGTAGTTGTGGTAATCGATCGGCCGCCCCGTAAAAATTGTGCCCATGGAACTGTCGGTACGAGCGATCAGGGTTGTCCTTTTCCCTTGCCGAGGCAGAGCATCGAACAGCGTATCGATTTTGACTAATTTTTTCTCATACACTTCAATCCCATGCACCTTAGGGATAGCTCCACTGAACATAGTGGCAAAGCATACAGGAGTAACAGGGGGAAATGAAGCAAGCATGGGAATTGTCATCCTGGTCCGTTCCATAACAGGCGCGAATTCGGCTGTGTATTTCTGATAGAGCCACTGGGCAATAGCATCAGGATTATAGATCAATACGCGCTGGCATTTTCCGCTTTTTGAGTATTTTTTCACGAGGCTCAAGACTTGTTCGATCGGTTCTCCGGCCAGTTTTGGGGACTCAATACCCATAGCTTGGGCGAGGGTAGCAGCAGTACTGGTCATTTGCACGGAATTGAATGCCATAAATACTCTCCTCGTTCTATATCTTTTGTTTTTTATAGTATGCTGTCTTCTCATAAAATAATAGACATCATGTGGAAGTAATCTTAGGTGGTTATCTTAAGCGAATGTAGAGTGGTAGCTAAAAGCATGGTATGATTTGCCCGTAAATTATGGATGACACTCTATATCTTTTATTTTTTCCGCTCGTCTTCCTTATTGGAAGTATCTATGCGCTGTATGTCTCAGTCATTGAACGTGAGGTAAAGTTGTCGGGTCTCAACGCTGAAGCCAGGGTGATCAAGGTTGAAAGGGCAATCCCTTCTGGCCTAAGTTCAATTTTTCATAATAAAAAAGGCGTCTTTGAATGTGATTACTTACTCCGACTTTCTTACACGAAACTTTCGGGTACGCAGATGCAGGTGTGTACCACTGTCGCTGCGAGAATGAAGGTGGTGAAAGGTATGCGATTTCCATTTTTTTCGGAGGGCGACACTTTGTCGATTCGGTATAGCGAAAAAAATCCTCAAAGCGTAGTCGTACTTCTCGATACGATAAAGCAGAGACAGGGCGGAGCCTTTCCCGTTATCCTGTGGTTTTTTTGCACGTGTCTTTTAGCTGCGATCGTCATAGCGACTTTGATTTTTTTTTAGAAAGTCTGGCTAACAGTATTCCAACCGCCATCTCCATGCTATTGTTATATTGGAGGATATTTAATGCACCTAGTTTGCCTGGATCTTGAAGGAGTACTCGTACCTGAAATCTGGATTACTTTCTCTGAAGTTACGGGAATTCCGGAATTGCGACGCACTACCCGCGATGAACCGGACTATGACAAGCTGATGAAGTATCGCTTGAGAATCCTAGCCGAACACAACCTCAAGCTTAAGGATATACAGAAAGTCATCGGATCCATGTCTCCGCTCGATGGAGCTTCTGGGTTTCTAGCAGCGCTCAAGGAACAAACACAGGTTGTGATCCTATCTGATACATTTTCTGAATTCGCTAAACCGTTAATGGCCAAGCTTGGCTATCCGACCCTCTTCTGCAATAGCCTCATCATCGACAGCGAAGGTTCCATCAAAGATTATCTGATGAGGCAAAAAGACGGTAAGCGGAAATCGGTTGAGGCGTTAAAATCCCTGAATTTCAAAATCTTCGCGGCAGGTGATTCCTTCAACGACTTGTCGATGATTCGCGCCGCCGACGCCGGCTGTCTTTTCCGCCCGCCTGCCTCAATTCGTACCCAATGCCCCGATCTCCCAAGCGTGGAGGACTATGAAGGGCTTTTAGAGCATATTGAAGAGCATATAGCGAATAGAAGAGCTGAATAACAAACTGGATGAACTTATCTTTGCGAAAGGATAATTTAGCCGAAGCCGGGAATCGAACCCGGTACCTGCGCATTACGAGTGCATATTCTATAAAGCATGCAGTAGCTTATACTACTATAGTATTTACATAATTCGTTTCAGTCAATAGATATAATATCTATAGCGTTACTTATAATTACTTAGCTTTGCTCTATTAATTATGCAATTTTAGCCAACTTTGCTACCGAATTTGCTACAAGTATCTTTAGGGGTTTTATCCGTTGGGTTCAGTATAGTTCCTGGTAAGGGGACTCATGGAAGTAGCATGAGAGGAGTTGCGGTCTACCTTATTTTTGATTCTTTTCTGTCTATATGGTGGGCTCATTATACTGCAGTAAAGTTACTTGCCATTTAATCATCGATTGCTATAGGAAGCGTTATTAAAAATTGGCACCCTGACTCTTCAAGATTCTTAACGCTTATTGTACCATCATGTCGCTTGATGATGCCATAACAGATAGAAAGTCCTAACCCTACATTATCCCCTTTTCCTTTATGAGTTGAATAGAATGGTATGAACACGTTATTTAGGTTTTCGCTTTGAATTCCCGTGCCTGTATCAGTGAATTCAATAGTGGCACGGGATTGTCCCTGAGGGTCAACAATCGATGAAGTTCTGATCCTGATATCACCTCCTTCTGGCATGGCTTCGAAACTGTTCTTCACTAAATTGAGGATCACCTGCTTTATCTCGTTTCGGTTTACCATGACCGAGATCTCTTGTTCGCTGGAGTTGAAGGTGATGGCAATTTTTTTGTCACGGGCGCTGATACGAAGCAGGCTGATTATATTCTCGATTATTGTGTTCAAGCTGGTTTTCTCACGTCCTGTCTCGGCGGTGCTAGAGAGTGAGAGCAGGTCGCTGACAATGCCAGCGATGTAAGTGATCTCCTCATGGAGCTCGTCAACTGTCTTATGTAGCTTCACGTCATCGAAAGAAATTTTTATATACTTCAGATAATTATAGATAATCTCGAGAGGATTGTTAATCTCATGCGCGACTCCTGCAGCGAGGAGCCCGACGGAGGCGAGCTTTTCGGAAAGGATAACCTGCTTCTGAAGCTTGTCGAACTCAGAGATATCCTCAATGGTGATGATGTTGCCAATACGCTGGTTGTCGTCGAATATTGGGAGGGTTCTCACATTGCTTATTGTTTCGGTTCCGTTGATCGTCAGGGGGACCTGGTAGAACACACCACCGTCATCGGTGTGGAGCGACTCGCGGACTAAAGCCAGAACTTTATGGTTTTCCTCCCCGAGGAGCTCCAAAAGGGGACGATTAGCGAAAGTCCCTTCTTCGAGATGGAAGTATTCCCTGCACAGTTCGTTTACTATCTTCGCCCGTTCCTCCACATCTACAACTATGAGGTTTATGGGCAGCTTCCGGAGGATCGCTTCATTATACTTCAGGTACTGGTTGAATTCGCGTTTGTTATTATCGGAATCTGTCAAGGAATAAACCTGTGTATAGGTCAAACGCAGCAGATTCATCTTGTCGATGTGGCCGACTTCGTCGGTCATAAGAATTTCACCGTTCTTCACGATGCTCACCCTGTCGGCGAAGTCGTAGACATCTTCGATGCGATGGGTGATGAAGAGTATCGCCATACCTTTAAGCCGCATCGAGTCCAGGATGTGGAGCACTTTGGGGAGATTGGAGGATGAGAGCTTTTCAAGAGCTTCATCCAGGATCAGGAGCCTGGGCTTTTTCTGGAGAGCGGCAAGTATCGAGATGAGGGTTCTGTCGGACAGGTTGAGATTGCTTACGATTTCGTTTGGGTTCAGGTTAAAGCTATGGAGGTCAAATAATACCTGGGCTTGGTTGCTAGAATCCCTCTTTCGCAACATGCCGTGGCGGGCGATTCCTCTGTTTAGAAAGTAGATGTTCTCGGCGACAGTGAAAAAAGCATTGAGCTGTACCTGTTGATAGACCATCTCGATACCCAGCCGATGGGCGATCGGTATGCTGAGCGATTCAAACGTTTGACCGGCGAACTCTATTGTCCCCTTATTAGGCCGTAAATTACCGCTTAGGATCATGCCGAGGGAAGACTTGCCCGCGCCATGTTCGCCGACCAAAGCGTGGATTCGATAGGGATAGAGCGTGAGGTTAACGTCTTTGAGCGCCGCGATTTGGCCATAATTATAGGAGATGAATGAAAGACGAGCCAATACGCTTTTTTCGAGGGGGGCAACATTGGGCTGCTCAGATATTGAGGCCATACTTTTCCATTTTGTTGTAGAGGGTTTTACGGCTCATGTTTAGAATCTCCGCTGTCTTGGAACGATTGTATTTTGTGTTCTGGAGAATTCTGATGATCAAGTCCTTGTCCATGTCCTGACGAATATCGACCGACTCGTAATTATCGCCTTTGCCGAATAGATTTACAGGCAGATCTTCCATTTCGATACAAGCTCCTCGGGACATTGCGGTAGCATAGCTAAGGACATTCTTCAGCTCACGCACATTCCCCGGCCAGCTGTAATCTAAAAACCTTTTCGCGACATCGTGCGATAATTCTTTACGGCAATTGCCGATGTGCTCAGCAAGGAAGTGATCGACAAGAAGGGGGATATCTCCCTTGCGTTCCCTGAGTGGAGGGACGGTGAGGACGGCGGCGTTGAGGCGATAGTACAAGTCCTCACGGAAAAGGTTTTTTCGGATTAAATCGAGCAGGTCTTTGTTTGTCGCGGCGATGAATCGCACATCGATCTTTATTGTCGCGCTTCCTCCCAGTCGCCGTATTTCGCTATTCTGCAGCGTTCTGAGGATCTTGGCTTGGATGCTGAGAGGCATGTCACCTATCTCATCAAGGAAGAGCGTACTTTTATCAGCTTTTTCAAAAAGGCCTTTGAAGATCGAATCAGCGCCGGTATATGCTCCCTTTTCGTGCCCGAAAAGCTCGTTGTCTAAAAGGGTTTCTGCGAAGGCTACGCAGTTGATCTTGACCATTGGCAGAGCGCTACGCGACGAAGCAGCGTGAATATAATCGGCTAATACTTCCTTTCCGGTTCCGCTTTCGCCTAAAACTAAAACGGGGAGATCCGTCTGCGCAAGTCTGTCCATCTTATTTCTGAGTTCAGTCATGTGGGAATCAGAGGAGATGATAGTAACTGAAAGCTCCCGAAGCCGGGATTTTAGATTGGTATTCTCGGTTTGGAGCCTGGAGAATTCGAGAGCTTTCTCAACAATTATCAAGAGTTCGTCGAAATCGATGGGTTTTTTGACATAGTCGAATGCGCCGAGTTTGAGGGACTGCACTGCCGTCTCTACTGAGGCGAAAGCGGTGATCATGATCACGGGAATGGCTTTGTTGATGGCTTGTAGGTTCTTCAATAGGTCGATGCCACTTTCCTTGCCGAGCATTATATCAAGAAGCACAACATCGATTCCGCCAGCGGAGAATGCTGAAAGCGCTTCCTTAACGCCGGTGACGATCACTGTGTGATAATCTAGATGTTCGAAATTCTGCGCTAAGCTGACGCAGACCTTCACCTTGTCGTCGACGATAAGGATGGTTTTTTTCATTTTTCTCCATCAACATTACTCACTTCGATATCGCAGAATGAGTAAAAATTACTCAATTAGTATGAGGGCCCAAAATCATACTGTCAATCTTTATTTTTTGCACTAATTTAAAAGGTTATGCTACAGTGGATTGATAAGCAATCATATTATTACTGCTATTTTGCTTCCATGGCATGTTTCTTGCTATGTACTTTGCTGTGACTATCGGAAGTTTTCCGACGAATAATCGAGAAGGAGGAAACAACTAATGAAAAGGATTCGGTCTCTTGTGTTCATCCTGACCGCGGTCGCGATGGTATTCTCAGCCATGGCCGTAGGCGCTCAGGCAAAGCAAGTCAAGATCGCCGTAGTAAACCTCGCGCAGAGCAGCCCATACTTCATCGGTATGGCCGAGGCGATTAAACAGGAGGGGGCCCACTTTTCCAACATCAAGGTTATCGTTACCGATGCCAAGGGAGACGCGCAAAAACTGACTTCCGACGTAGAAGATGTTCTCGCACAGAACGTCGACGGAATAATCCTGAGCGGTGCCTGGCTCGAATCGGCTCCTGAGGTTTTAGATTCTATCCAAAGGGCTAAGGTTCCCGTAGTACTCGTCGACAGAATGTTTACGGGGCCAAGTAGCGATAAATACACTAGCTGGGTTGGCCCGGACAATTACCTAATTGGGCAACAGGTCGGCGCTTATATTGCGAAACGTCTCAAGGGAGTCGGAACCGTCGTAATCCTGAAAGGTGGACCCGCAGACAATTCGATCGGTTATAACCGCACCAATGGTGTCCTCTCCGAGCTTAAAAAAACTAAAATCGTAACGATAGCGGCTCCAAACTATGGTGGATGGAGTTCGGATGGCGGCTTTAAGCTCATGGAAGATCTCCTTGCTAAATACAAGCAGATAGACGCAGTTTTTGCAGAGAACGATTCCATGGCTCTCGGCGCCCAGAAAGCAATTGCTGATGCGAAACGCACCGATAAAATATTCATTTGTGGCGTCGATGGCGAAAAGGCAGCCCTCGAAGAGATTGCCAAGAAAACAAATTATGCTGCCAGCGGACTCAATAGCTCTGATCAGATCGGCCGTGCCGGCTTCACGCGCCTCATGACCATACTCGCTGGAGCCGTCCCTGAAAAGAACACAGTTATGGCATCCCCAATAATTACTATCGACAATGTCCAGAGGTTCTATTTCCCTGAGAGCGTGTTCTGATCTTCATCCAGGCCCCCTCTTTAGGGGGCCTCTGCATCTATCCCAATGGAGAGATTCTATATGAAAATGCTCATAGATAGCCAATGGACAGATTCGGCCAACCATCAAACCAAGGTTGTCAAAAATCCTGGTACAGGGGAAGTTATCGACGAGGTTCCCCAGGCGACCGAAGGCGATATCGATCGAGCTCTCAAGGCAGCAGAGGAAGGCAAGAAGAGGATGAGCGCGACACCAGCGTATCGTCGATCCGAGATACTTACACGCGCAGCCGAAATAATTCACGAACGTAAGGAAGAGCTTGCGACGCTTTTAGCCAAAGAAAACGGCAAACCAATAGGCCAAACACGCGCCGAAGTCGAGGTTGCGGGACGTCTTTTTAGCGGATTTGCCGAGGAAGGTCGACGTATGTTCGGTCGTACCATCCCCATGGATTCGGTCCCTGGCAATGAGCGCCACTTTGCGATGACCATCAGACAGCCGATCGGCGTTGTTGCCGCGATCGTTCCGTTCAACTATCCAGTGGAGTTGTTTGCCCATAAAGTCGCAGCAGCTTTAGCAGCTGGCAACGCAGTGATTACAAAACCACCAAGTGCTTGTCCCCTTACGCTCCTTAAAATCGCAGAGATTCTTGAGAATGCGGGACTACCGCGCGGAGTGCATCAAATGATAACGGGACCGGGCGAGCTGGTAGGGGAGCGTCTTGCCTTAAGCCCTATAGTGCGCCTTCTATCGCTCACTGGAAGTGTCCCTGTCGGTATCAAGCTTGCGGAACTCGGTGCGAAGAATCTCCAGAAAATCCACCTGGAACTCGGCGGCAACGATGCCATGATAGTATGTGTAGATGCCGATATTGAGAAAGCGACCGATGCTGTCATCCTGGGGCGACTCGCTCGAGGGAATGGCCAAATCTGTTGCGCAGTCAAACGGATTTTTATAGACCGTCGTATCTATAAAGATTTCTGCGCAATGTTAGTTTTAAAAGCCTCTCACCTCAAGGTTGGGGATCAATTAGCTGAGGATACCGATTGTGGACCCTTAATTTCAGAAAACGCCGCAAGAAAGGTTGAGAATTCCATAATCGAAGCGGTGAGGGCAGGTGCGAAGCTTCTCTATGGAGGATCGCGCAACGGCGCTTTCATTATACCTACTGTTCTTGCCGAGGTTTCCCCCTCGATGCCCTTGTTCCAGGAAGAGACCTTTGGGCCGGTGGCCCCTCTTGTGGCATTTCAAAATGTGGAGGAGGCGATACGAATGGCTAATGATAGCCAGTTCGGATTACAAGCTTCCGTTTTTACAAACGATATCTCCCAAGCTATGACCATTGCCCGCCAATTGGAAGCTGGAGGCATCATCATCAACTGGTCTTCAGCGCTACGAGCTGAGAATGTACCTTTCGGGGGGATTAAGTTGAGCGGTCATGGCCGAGAAGCATTGCATGACACCCTTACCGGAATGACTGAAGAGAAAGCGATCATTATTCACAATGCTTTTCCGCAAGCTCTAAACCGAGAGGTGGTGGAGCCATGAATGCGGCGGCTTTTCTGCGAATGGAGGGGATTACAAAAAAGTATGGTGGCACGACTGCACTAAAGAATGTAAGCCTGTCTGCTGGGCTTGGTGAAGTTCATGCCATCGTCGGCGAAAATGGTGCCGGCAAATCCACGTTGATGAATATCCTCTCTGGCGCTATCGAGCCCGACTTAGGAAGCATTTCCCTGGGGGCTACAACGGTGACGATTCGTTCTCCGCACCATGCCAATTCCTTGGGTATACGAGCCGTACACCAGGAGTTCAGCCTTGTGCCGCAACTGACTATCGCGGAGAACATTCTCATGGGGAAGTTGCCTACCCGTGGCAAGAGGCACATAGTTATCGACTGGCCAAAGGCTTATGAAAAGGCGCGAGGGATTCTCGCCGAATTGGGCTTCGCAGGCATCGATGAACGTACCCGCGTTTTTCGCTTAAGTGTTTCTCAACAGCAGGTAGTGGAGATTGCCAAGGCTCTCGCCGAAAAGCCGAGCGTCTTGATTCTGGACGAACCTTCAGCGGTCCTATCGAAGGAAGAGCTCTCTCTCCTCTTTGCTCTGATACGGCGGCTCAAGGCTGAGAAGACGCTGATACTCTACATCTCACATAGGCTCGAAGAAGTATTCGAGATCGCTGACCGTATCACTGTTCTCAGAGATGGTGAAGTGATCGATACTGTGATGTGCGATTCCATCGATCAAAATGATCTAATCCGCATGATGGTCGGGCGCTCTTTTGAGGAAATCTATCCTAAGCGCACGACGAAGATCGGGAAAGAAGTGCTTACCATCCATAATCTCTCTCGCGAGGGGGAATTCAGTGATATCGATTTTTCACTTCATCGCGGAGAGGTCCTGGGTATGTTCGGCCTCGTCGGAAGCGGAAGGACCGCTATCGCGAGGAGCATTTTCGGGGCTGATCCCCCAACATCAGGAAGCATCGAAGTAGATGGTAAAGTATTACGGTTGCATACGCCCCATAATGCAGTGAACACAGGTATTTCCCTTGTGACGGAGGATCGTAAGCGGGATGGGCTGGTGTTGACGGGCACGATTTGTGACAACGTGAGCCTAGCTTCTTACCCCCGAATGAGCAACGGTATATTCTTGAACCGAAAGCTCCAAGAAAAGCTAGTGGAGGAAAAGATAAGGGCGCTTGCGCTGAAGCCCCAAAAAATCAAGGCTTTTGTGAAAACATTAAGTGGCGGCAATCAACAGAAAGTAATTCTTGCGAAGTGGTTGTTGTGTAATACAAAAGTACTCATTCTCGATGAACCTACGAGGGGCGTGGATATCGGCGCGAAAGTCGAGATCTACCATCTCATCAACGTCCTTGTCGAATCAGGAGTTGGGGTGTTGCTTATATCCTCGGAGATGCCCGAGGTCCTTGGTATGAGTGATAGGATACTTGTGATGTGTGAAGGGCGGCTCGTAGGCGATATCAGCCGGGATAAAGCCAGTGAAGAGAGAATTCTTCAGCTCGCGGCGGGTGTATCGCGTGAAGCTGATGGGTTAAATATTGCGCTAAGCGGAATTACGATGGAGGGTAAGGCATGAAAACGACTACACCATTAATCGAGAAGACCAGGTGGATGTTCAAGATACGCTCATCCGATATCATTTTTATCGTGACTTTCGCGATTTTGTTCCTTGTAAGTTCCCTACTTTTGGACACGTTTTTTACGGCGAGGAATCTCTTCAATATTTCTCGACAAATCGTCACGAACGGCTTTATAAGCATTGGAATGCTCATCGTCATCCTCGCGGGCGGTGTTGACTTATCGGTAGGTTGTACCGTGGCGCTCTGTGGCATTATGGCTACGGGGCTCCAGAAGATGATGCCGACACCTTTTGCGATCCTCGTCGCACTGGCTGTGGGCCTTTTTATCGGGTTCATAAATGGTTTCTTTATCGCGCAATTAAAGCTTCAACCCTTTATCGTTACTCTTGCCTCCATGGGCGTCATTCGTGGGGCAACCTATGTCTTCTCCGAGGTTCCACAGTCTCCTGTCGATCCACTCTTTCGTTCCCTTCTCGGTGGAGGATTCATCGGTGCGGTTCCTGTCGCACCGCTCATCATGATTGTCTTTTATTTTTTAGCCTGGTTCTTCCTCAACCGGACAATCCCGGGCAGAGCGATCACTGCGATCGGCGGCAACAAGGAAGCCGTAAGGCTGGCGGGAATCAACGTCAAAGGCCATCTTATCCTCGCCTATATGCTCTGCGGATTCTTTGCTAGTGCTGCGGGCATCATTCTGGCTTCGCGGCTGGGCATCGCTCAACCGAGTGTCGGAGCCGGATTCGAACTGGATGCGATCGCGGCCGTGGTGATCGGCGGAGGTGTAATGACTGGCGGAAGCGGCGGGGCTGTTGGTACCTTCTTCGGTGTGCTCGCTCTCGGCTTTATCGACAACTTGCTCAATCAGTTCAATGTCCAGTCCTATTATCAGCAAATTGTTAAGGGAATCATTATCCTTGTGGCGGTAGTCTCGCGCAGGAAGAGCTGATTGGTCTGCTCTCCTCTCCGGCTTCACAAGAAAGGGCACTTTATGAATGCGTATGAGAATTTGAAGAAACTCGGGTATTCTCTTCCAGACCTGCCACCGCTCGCAGGACTCTATGTAAAGCTGAAACGTATCGACCATATGGCCTATGTTTCCGGACAAGGTTGCACTCTCAAAGGACGGCCTGCCTATATGGGGAAAGTGGGGGCCAATCTATCTTTGGAAGAGGGACAGGAAGCGGCGAGAATCTGCACTCTTAATGCATTGGCAATATTGGATGATTCGCTTGGTTCGCTTGATAAGGTGAAAAACGTGGTGAAGGTGCTCGGTTTTGTCGCGAGTGCCCATGATTTCAACAGTCAGCCGGCGGTTATCAATGGTTGTTCCCAGCTTCTCATAGATGTGTTCGGCGAAGCGGGGAGGCACGCGCGCTCCGCTATAGGCGTCAGTGAGTTACCTGGAAATATCCCTGTCGAAATTGAGTTCATATTCGAGGTGGAGTAAAGTCATTACGGAGGCATACCTATCATTCTCCAGCCACTGAATGGATTGAGTCTATATGGATAGGTGAATATCTTCTGCCGACGGACAATCTGACTAGACTATGTATTTCGTCAAGCCGAAATACGCCAAAAAATCGTACAAAAGTACCCATCAGCTCGTGGGTAATTTTACCTGACCTTTCTGCCGCATGAGGGCGTGTTTCATTCGGTAGCTTTCGCCCTCGAAGAGTAGAATGTGGCCATGGTGGGCAAGCCTGTCGATCATCGCGGCAGCCATCTGATCATCAGTAAAGATCGTCCCCCACTTGGAGAACTCAAGATTGGTCGTGAGAATAACGCTTCGGCGCTCATAGGAATCTGCAATTATCCTGAACAGGAGCTGAGCTCCTTGCCGGTCGACGAGAACATAGCCCCATTCGTCAATGATCAAGAGATCAGCCCTTGCGATGTACTTTATAAGCCGCTCAAGAGATCCTTCCTTGAGGGCTTCGGAAAGCTTTACCACGAGTTCTGCCGCGGTAAAGAACTTGGTACGGAAGGAGCGAAAGCACGCGGCAACGCCAAGGGCAGTAGCAAGATGTGTCTTCCTGGTTCCTACGGGGCCACTCCTCTTTTACTGCTTCGAGGGCAACCATTGCCTTAAACTGCTCGTCGAACTTCTTCCTCATGGTGGACTCTCCTTCTTCTAGGATATTCCACCTTATTCAGTTTCTGTAGTGGTCCGGCCCGTTGGGCTTAGCATAATGATTTTTGATCACCTGCCATGTTGGACTATTTATTTTAAGCGCAGGGATTCTACGTTTTGCTCGCTTATCAGTAGTCCGCTGCGCGAGAAATGGGTTATATAAGCCTCTATCGTGTCCCTTTTTAAGTTCACGCGATATGGTTGACTGTGAAAAACCCATCATTTTAGCGATAGCTCCTTGGCTATTCCCAAGATTTAGGTAAACGGTAATCTCTTCACGATCTTTGTTCGTGATTCTTCTATATTTTCCCACGTTCCCATCCTAACACTTTATGCGTTAGGAGTTACTGAGTACCAGTTTTTAATTTCCTGGTTTCATTGAATAGAGTTTTAAAAGGGCTCATATATATAAAAAAATTTACTCCAAAAGTTGGTTATTTTACTTGCGCATAAAAAATAGTGGGTGTATAAGTAGCAGGAGAAAGAATAATTTGGCTCGTGTGCCCATAGTGTATCGCTCAACGCACGGTAGCATGTTTTAATATATATAAAAAAAAGAAGTTATTGGCTTTGCTTTAGAACTTAACATGCATCCGTTTTTACAAGGATACTCATTTGCAGGCATGAGTGGTCTCTTATTTGAATTGCTTTGCTGAGAATTCATATCTCTCTGATGAAGATAACGTGAGTAGGCGGTAGTGTAACCGTTCTTATTTTTAGCTGACTTAGAATAGGAAGGAAGGAAAAGATCATGAAAAAACCGGCAACAAAATTCCTAATCGCACTCCTCGCAATGCTGATGGCTTTCGTTGGCATGGTTAGCGCTGATGAGCCGCCCAAGGCAGGACTTCCCGTGCTCACTACTTCTGCAGGGCAGAGCACTGGTGTTGTCATCGTCAATGCGCTCTCCGATCGGATAGGCTTAAAGTACGACTATTGCGATGTGCCTACGGCCGAACAGTTCGCGGCAGGTGTTGGGTTAGGCAATTTCCAGGAAGCGGATGGCTTTCACCTCACGTCGAAATCCGAAGCGAAAAAAGGCACGCCCTACAAGGCGATTATCTTCGCTGTTGGTGCCAGTCTGAAAGGCATGGGCGCATCTGGATTGTCTATGGATGATGAGATATCGCGGATCAAAAAAATAGTGGATTACTGCAAAAAAAATAAGATATTAGTGGTCGCAGTCCATGTGGAAGGAAAGTCTCGGCGCGGTAAACCGGGTAGTGATAATGAACTGATCATCGATGCTATCGTTCCCAGGGCTGACTACATTATCGTGACTACCGATGGTAATTTCGACGGTCGTTTCAATGAAATCGCCAAGAAAAGCGGTGCTCCGCTATCCATTATAAAAAAATCTACCGAGCTGACCACCATTCTGCAAACGATGTTTATGTAGGGAGGTGAACTCCCGCATTCTGATCACCTCGTTCCCGATCATCGATCGGATTTAGGGGAAAGGAGTATCTAGCGTGTTCCTCCATGTTGCTCTTTTGCTTCTGGCGATGGTGGTAGCTTTCGCCTTTGCCAAGCTGTTGAAACTATCCATTGAACTCTGCATTCTGGTCACAGCCCTCGTTGGTGCGTTGTTGGGCGGAGCAGGGATTCCCTTCAGACACATCGCGGAAGGCGCGACTGCCTATCTCGACCTCTGCCTCATCTTCATAACTGCGACGGTTTTCATGAATATCGTCAAGGAAAGTGGGGGAATCGACTACCTAGTGAAGAAGGTCCTAAAGCGCTTTTTCCGGCAGCGAGTCATACTTTTGATCATTCTCATGTTCCTCATGCTAATTCCGGGCGCACTCACCGGAGCGGGCTCTGTGTCGGTTCTCGTTGTCGGTGGCACGGTCGCTCTCGTATTGAAGAGTCTTGGAATCAAGGAGGAACGGGTAGCTGCGATGGTCTTTCTTCTCGCGGGCCTGAGCGCCGTGGCTCCTCCCGTCAACATCTGGGCGATGATCACCACGGCGGGAACGGCCATCCCCTATGTCGGCTTTGAATTACCTCTCGGGATACCCGTCCTCGTGCTCGGACTTTTTGTGACCTTCTGGTTTGGCCTTCGCGGCAAGCCCGAAGATCTCGACGTTATTCTTCTGCGCATCCCCGAGCCCCCCGCCAAGATGAACGGCTGGCGTGTCGGACTTCCTTTTCTCGTCGTGCTCCTCTTTATAGTCGTCCCGCGTATCTGGCCTTTCGCTCTCCCGACATTCGGACTTCCGATGGTCTTTACCATTGCGGCCCTTCTAACATGGGCGCTCAGTCCTCGTAAGATCAATGTGATTAAGGTCTCCACTGATACCTTCGAGCAGTTGCTGCCCCTCATCGGGACGGTCATCGTCGTAGGCATTCTCCTTCAAATCATGACTCTGAATGGTGTGCGCGGCCTCATTTCCCTGTCGATCATTTCCTTCTCGCCTCTCGTTATTTTTCTTCTTCTTCCCCTTGCATTGCCGTTTTCCGAGGGAATACTCGCGGTGGGAGGCGCTGCGGTGATCGGGATCCCTCTCACATGGACGCTCAACTCGATAGGTCTCCATCCCACGGTGGCCATCGCAGGGATGAGTCTTCTCTGGATGCTCGGAGGAGCGTTGCCGCCAACTGCCCTCATCGGGAGGCTTTCCGTGCAGACCGCTGGATATACCGGCTCCTACTGGAAATTCTTGCGCAGCTGCTGGCTGCCCTGGGTCCTGATATCCGTGACTGGAACACTTATGGTCGTTTTCAGCAAGCAATTGAGTTTCCTGGTCCGTTAGTGGCACAGGATACGAAGCAATCGAGAGGTGAGCTGTGGCATTTGTAATTACAACCGTCTATTACGTATTATGCGTTTACGCGATCGCCTTTCTGGCTATCAATTTCGTCAAAACCAAAGATTGGCAGAAGGCGACGCTCCAATTGATCGTAATTCTGCCCTTTCTCCTGCGCGTCCTACGTCTGAAATAGGAGGTGCGATTAAAATGACGCGCCTAAAAATAGGTAAAATTGTTCTACTCTGTCTGTTTGTGCTCTGTTTCGTCGTCGCCGGCGTCGAGATGCGGACACTGAGGAATTACAGAGAAACTCTCGTCAAAGGCCCCGGCGTAACCGGCTCGGGCCGTTTGAGCGACTACCTTCCTGAGCTCAAGGGAACCTGGGCTGATACTAATGTCTACTATTTCGATAGCGGCAAGCCCGGCGCTACGGCCCTCCTCCTCGGCGGGACCCACCCCAACGAACCTTCCGGCATCATCGCTGCGTTCCTTATGGTGGAGAACGCCAAAGTGGAGACGGGGCGGCTCATCGTCATCCCTCACTATAATAGAAGTGGCTCCACGGCCACTCAACCTCTGGGCGCCTATCCTCAATTCATCTCCATCAAGACCGGCTGGGGCAAACAGACCTTCCGTATGGGGGATCGACTTATCAATCCCCTCGACCAGTGGCCTGATCCCGAGGTCTATATCCACTACCCGAGCAAGCAGATGCTCTCCAATGTCGACATGCGCAACGTAAACCGCACCTGGCCAGGACGGGCCGATGGTGCGCTCGGGGAGCAAATCGGCTTCGCCGCGATGGAACTCATTCGTAATGAGAAAGTTGACTGGGTCGTTGATTTCCATGGCGCTGAACTCCTCTATCCTGTTACGAACTGCATCGTTGTGCCCTCGCAATCGACGGTGATCGCGCAACTTGCGGCAATAAATCTTACGGCAACTGATTTCGAAGTTCATGTAGAGCCTTCGCCAACGAATTTCCGCGGCGTATCGCACCGCGAAATCGGGGACCATTCTCCGGCGCTTCCTTTCCTCCTCGAATCCCCCGATCCCTTTCTTGACCAGCCCACTGGCCCTAAAACCGAAGCTCTTGAGCTCGAGGGCAAGGACGAATTTCTTCTGGCAGCTTCAAAACGCGGTCTTCTTTTCACTGACTACGACGAGAATGGAAAATCCATGGAACAGAGGGCTGGCCGCCATATCACCATCGTGAAACAACTTGCCGAGGAATGGAATAATATGTTCCCCGACAAGCTAATTAATATCTCTTCGCCGGGGTACACCGAGTTCGAAGCAGAAGGTTTGGGAGCTTATTTTACAGACCCGTCTTCCGTGGATGAAAATAGGCTCTCTCTGGAATGAGCGCATCAAGGCCGGCTAGGTACACGTGATTACGTCCCCGCCAGGCTATGCAATATCAGGAGGTAAGGAGAAATGATGACAACGTTCAGAATGAAAGGCATTGGCAGAAGGGCCTGGGTGTGTGGGGTTCTCTTCCTTGCAATGGCATTCGCTGGCTATGGCAATGCCTTCGCCTGTACTTCGGTCACGGTTGGCTCTCTTGCCTCCGTCGATGGTTCCGTTATGACTTCCCACACCGCGGATGGCGGGTTCTGCGATTTCCGTATTACCCGAAAGCCTGCCGCTGACCACAAGCCCGGCGAGATGCGACAGGTTTACCTGAACCCAACCCTGCGCGCTCCCGAGGACGTTCGCTTCGAGCCTCTCATCCTCAAGGGCGAGATCCCCGAAGTCGCACACACTTACGCTTATGTCAGTGGTGTTTACGGCCTCCAGAACGAGCACCAGCTCTCGATAGGCGAGACGACCATAAGCGGTCGCCGCGAACTCCAGGACCCCGAGAGTATGTTCGACATCGTCGAGCTGTCCCACCTCGCAATGGAGAGGTGCACTACTGCCCGTGAAGCGGTACGGCTCATGGGCGAACTCGCCGAAATGTATGGCTATTGTGACTATGGCGAATGCCTTACTGTGGCCGACAGCAGAGAAGTCTGGCAGTTCGAGATATTCGGCGCCACTCCAACCGTAAAGTCCGCCACCTGGGCTGCCCAGCGCGTTCCGGACGACCAAATTTGCGTAAGCGCCAATCGCGCCCGTATCGGCGAGATCGACCTTAAGAACAAAGACTATTTTATGGCTTCGAAAAATGTGTTCAGCCTAGCCGAGGAAAAGGGCTGGTACAATCCCAAGTCCGGAGCCCCCTTCCTGTATTATGCTGCATACTGCCCGACTACCGGCTATTATAACGCACGCCGTGAGTGGCGCGTGTTCAGTCTCCTCGCTCCTTCGCTCAATCTCGATGCATGGGCCGATCGCTACCCCTTCTCCGTAAAGCCAGACAAAAAGGTCTCGGTCGAGTCCATAACCTCCGTACTCCGGGATCACTACGAGGGAACGCCCTTCGACCTCACCAAAGGCACAGCCGCCGGTCCTTTCGGCACTCCTAACCGCTATGCTACTCAGCGTAGTGTCTCTGGAACTTGGGAACGGGCTCTTTCCATCTTTCGCTGTGAGTATAGTTTTGTGTCGCAGTCCCGTTCATGGCTTCCCGACGCTGTCGGAGGCGTGCTCTGGTTCGGCTGGGATGCGCCGCACAGCACCGTCTACATGCCCCTCTACTGCGGTGCTACTGCGCTTCCCGCCAGTTTCAGCATCGGCAATCGGGGCGAGTTCAACCGCAAATCGGCCAACTGGGCCTTCGCGTTCGTCTCCAACTGGGCCGATCTCCGCTATAATGCGATGATTGTCGACATCCAAGCTAAGTACAAGGCGATCGAATCCGCCGAGTACGTGATGCAGCCTGCGATAGAGAAGACCGCTGCCGAGCTCTATGCGAAGGATAAAGACCTTGGAGCCCAGTACCTTACCAAGTATATGATCGACAACGCCAATTCCATTGTTGACCAGTGGTGGACCTTCGGCGACTTCCTCGTCGGCAAGTACCACGACGGCTACGACAACAATCCGAAGATTGGTATGACCATCGGATATCCCGAAGGATGGCTCAAAACCGTCGGGTACGGTCCGATCCAGAAGCCTTGATTAACGTTTAAAGTACGCTCGTGAGGTTGCCTGGGTAAAACAGGCAGCCTCACAATGAAGCCTATCGCTTATAAGAGCGAAAAGGGAGATTTTTGTGAGAACCAAGAAGATTTTCTTCATCGTGCTCACGGCGCTTATCGCTGTCTCTATGCTCGGCGCTCAGACAGAACCGCCGGAAGCCGGCGAATGCACATCTATTCTTGTAGGAAAACTAGCCTCGGTCGATGGTTCTGTCATGACCACCCATACATGCGATGGATGGGATGATTCGCGAGTGACTGTCGTTCCTCACGGAACGCATAAAGCTGGCGAAATGGTTCAGATCTGGAAAACATGGAAGGACCAGGGCTACGGAGCCCCGGCGGAGGTTCGAGGCGAGATTCCCCAGGTGAGTGAGACCAATTCCTACATCCAGTCAGCTTACCCCTTCATGAACGAGTACCAGGTAAGCATAGGTGAAAGTACCTTCAGTGGCCGTCGCGAACTGGTTAACGCCGATGAAGGTTTGTTCTATCTTGAGCCTCTAATGGCCATCGCTCTCCAACGCGGTAAGACCGCGCGCGAAGTTGTACAGATCATGGGAAACCTTGCCGAGAAATACGGCTACGCCGATGGAGGCGAGTGCCTCACCGTGGCCGATCCCAATGAAGGCTGGGTCTTCGAAATTGTGGGTCCTGGCCCTCTTTGGACGGCCGATTCCGGGACTCCGGGCGCCGTATGGGTAGCCCAACGCATTGCCGACGATCGCATATTCGTATCGGCGAATCGCTCTCGTATCGGTGAGATCGATCTTTCCAAGCCTGACTGGTTCATGGCCAGTTCTAACATTTTCGAAACCGCCAAGACCTACTCGTTCTGGGATGGTAAGAAAGTCTTCAGGTTCAACGATGTCTATGCGCCCAAGGATACCTTCTATAATAGTAGGCGCGAGTGGCGAGTTTTCAGTATCCTGGCTCCTTCCAGAAATTTCGACGCCTGGGTGAAACGCTATCCGTTTTCTGTGAAGCCTGATAAAAAAGTCTCCGTTCGCGATATCATCGCGATTACTCGCGATCATTACGAAGGTACGGAATTCGACCTCACCAAAGGACTCGACGCGGGACCTTTCGGATCGCCTGGCCGCTGGGCTTCGAAAAACCCCACTGGCACCACTGGATGGGAACGCTCTATCTCAATTTACCGCTGCGCCTATACTTTCGTTTCACAGAGCAGGTCCTGGCTTCCTGATGCTATCGGCGGTTGCGCCTGGTTTGGCGAGGGAGCTCCCCATTCCACCGTCTATATGCCTATCTATGCTGGCATTACCGAGGTTCCGAAATCCCTCAGCACCCATGAGCGTTTCGAATATAGCCGTTCATCGGCCAGGTGGGCATTTGACTTCGTGGAGAATTGGTCTCAGCTCTCATATTCGTACATGATCAAAGATATTCAGGCGAAGCAAGCCAAGTATGAGAACGAGTTCTTCGATATGCAGTCCGCCATTGAAGGTGCGGCTCTCGCAATGTACAACAACAAGAGTCCTGAACTAGCGAAGAACTTCCTTACCAGCTATTCCAGCGATGCGATTAGCCGCGCCGTAAATGGTTGGTGGGTTTTTGCGGATGAGTTGGTCGCAAAATATAACCAGGGCGGGATTTTCTTGAAGTCCAAAGGTTATCCCGAGGAATGGTTGAAAGCCGTCAAGTTTGGCGAATCCAGCAACATAAAGCTGTACAAGGACATAGTGTATCCCGACGACTGATGCGGATCGAAACGGGGCTGTCCTATTTGTTGGGCAACCCCGTTTTTTTTATGTTTTCTAGCTTTATACTCTACAGGCTTAACCTCTATTAGTTTATTTACCCGCAGCTTGCTGCGTCGGGTATAATATAAGAGTGAGTGAGTATATACATAATAGTTATAATGTGTCTGTATGAGTTAACCATATTTTGACAGTAGGTGAATTTCGTTCACTAGATATCATATGCGCATGTAACCTTTTAATAATCTATAAGATAGAGACTCTACAATCCTGCTCTATAATTAAAGAAATTTCCCAATAATTTGTGGAATTTAGCATTTCTATTTAATAATGTAAAACTTAAATTTGTCACCAACCACATACTGTAAAGAACGATGTGCTGGTATTCCATCATTATCACAGGAAAGACTGTAAACATATAACAAAGGGTAACAATCAGGGAGCGAAAGGTATTTAGCCATTTCGTAGCTTGAGTAGACTAATTCAATGACTTTTGTGCAACAGGTGAAAGAAATATTATACTTTTCTACTAGCAAGCTGATTAAAGAGACATCATTCAAATTTTCATTGAGTAAGAAAGCGTAACTCTCTGGAAAGCGTGATATTTCTATTGCGACAGGAATATTGTCGGCATAGCGGATGCGCTCAATTACTATCACTTTTGACTTTTCAGGCAATTTAAGTTCCGCAATATCCGCTTCATTAGCATCTTCGATTAGCGATTTTATAACTTTGGCACCTGGTATCTGTCCATTTTCCATGCATATCTGTGTGAAGCTAGAACCGCGAGAAATGTCTCTTTGAAACTTCTCTCGTGCTATAAAGGTACCTATTCCGCGTTTTCTTGTGAGCAGATGTTCTTTGGCCAACTCATCAAGTGCATTACGAACTGTTATCCGGCTTACCTCGTATATTTTACATAGTTCTTTTTCTGTAGGTATTTTTTCGCCTTTCTTATACCTTCCATTTTCAATATCGAAGCGAAGCTGATTAGCGACTTGTGCGTATAGGGGAATACTATTGTCAGCACTTCGTTCCATTTTCCCACCCGTCCTTTATTCTGTAATACAATCTTGTAATAACATAGCATGTGTTGAAAATCAACGGTAGCTATTACAAAAATTTATAAAACTTGTGGCAAATTATCAATTCTATACCCATATCAGAATAGGCGATAGAACCTTTTTATACAATACTTTAGTTTATCGTTTACTATTTAATTTCTATTATAATATATAATAAACGCTTATAAATGCTTTCTTCATCACAAAAAAAGCACCTTTAGTTGGAGCTTTCTTGAAAATTGAGCAGGCTTATACTTTTCTTGTTAACCGTCTAGCTGTGTAATATTTTTACTATTTTATCTTGACAGGTAAAATAAACAGTGGTGTAATAAATAACAATATATGACAAAGATGTATTCATATTGTATTAAGGCTAGTTCGTAAAGTTATAACATTGTTTATGTTTCTTTACTAAAGGTTAGTATAGAGCTGCTACGATATTGATGGAGTAATGGATTCAATGCTGAAGCTAAAAACCGGTGGGAATAAGGCTCAGCTTTTAGGGAGTATAATATGTGGACTGAAAGTGTATTTGGAGTAAACAAGCCTATAATCGCTTTGCTTCATCTTCGTGCAATGCCTGGGGACCCTAAGTTTGATAAAAATGGAGGCATGTCTGCGGTTGTCTCGGCTGCGAAGCGCGAACTCGATGCCCTTCAAGATAGCGGTGTAGATGGTATCCTATTCGCCAATGAATTCAGTTTACCCTATCAGCATAAAGTAGCTCATGTAACAACGGCTGCAATGGCAAGGATTATAGGTGAATTACTTAAGGATATTAAAGTGCCTTATGGCGTAAACGTTATTTTAAATCCGATGGCCGCAATAGACTTGGCTGCAGCAACAGGAGCGAGCTTTATTCGAAGCACCTTCACTGGAGCCTACATAGGGGAAAGCGGAATAACCAACACTGATGTTGCTTCCTATGTTCGAAGAAAGATGGAATTAGGTTTGGATGATCTTAAGTTGCTTTATAAAGTAAACCCTGAGTCAGATGTATATATAACCGAGCGAAATATTACGAAAATTACAAAGTCCATAATATTCCATTGCGATCCTGATGGTCTTTGCGTCTCTGGTGATAGTGCGGGTCTGGAAACCAATTCGAAAAGCATAACAATAGTAAAATCGGCAGCTGGAAATATTCCTGTTTTTTGTAGCACTGGATGCACTTCTCACAATATCGTTGATAAGTTGGAATGTTCTGATGGTGCATTCGTAGGTACTTCATTGAAGGAGAATGGCAAGTTTGACAATTTCGTTGATGCTCAGCGCGTTTCGGAATTCATGGGAATCGTAAAGAAATATAGAAAAGAACATAGCTAAAATTTTTCCACTAAAAGGACTTGAACACATATGAGCGATGAAAAGCTATTCTATATGGGCATCGATATTGGCACTTTCGAAACGAAAGGTGTAATTATCGATCAAAGTTGTTCGATCATCGTGACTCATGTGGAAAAACATGGGCTAGAAAACCATAGACCCGGCTATTATGAACATGATGCGGAGAAGGTCTGGTGGCATGACTTTTGTGCGACGAGCCGTGCGCTCTTGAAAAAAGCTGCTGTATCAAATAGTCAGATTGCCTGTATTGGAGCGAGCACCTTAGGCTGCGACTGCCTACCTGTGGATGAAGACTGCCAACCGTTGCGTAAAGCAATTCTGTATGGGATTGATTCGAGGGCTCAGAAGGAAATCGCCTATCTCGCCGATTACTATGGCGAAAAAGACGTAAAGCGTATTTTTGGACGTCCAATCTGCACCGGAGATGTGGCGCCGAAGATTCTGTGGCTAAAGAACAACGAGCCAGATGTCTACAAAAATGCAAAAAAATTTCTTACGGGAGTCTCCTATATCGTTGCAAAACTCACAGGCGAGTATAAGTTGGATGGCTTTCTTGGTAGAGCCTCCTTCCGTCCATTTTACCGCGAGGACGGAAGAATTGATAAGAAAGCATGTAGTATTTTTTGCAGTCCTGATCAAATCGCAAGGACGGCTAAATCTACCGATATTGCTGGATATGTAACGGATCGGGCAGCAGACCAAACTGGATTAGCCGTAGGTACATCGGTCATCGTTGGTACTGGCGATTCTGCCGCCGAAGCGATCAGTACGGGGATACTAAACGCTGGCGATCTGATGCTCCAATTTGGCTCATCTCTATTTATCTATTGTTGCACCGATCATCTAGTCGAGGATGATAGAATACGGGGCAATAATTATACAATTCCCGGGATGTTTAGCGTCGCTGCTGGTACCAATACATGCGGAACCTTAACGAGATGGTACCGCGACACAATTTTCCCCGATTTTTTGGCGAATGAATTGGCTGGAGGCGAGAATGCCTTTGGTACAATGCTCTCTGGTTTAGAAAAAATCCCCGCCGGATCTGACGGACTCGTCACATTGCCTTATTTCGCAGGTGAAAGGACTCCCATCAATGATCCGAACGCTAAAGGCATGATATTTGGATTAAATCTCAAGCATACGCGCTCTCATCTATATAAATCCGCTTTAGAATCAGTTGGATATTCTGTAAGTCAGCATATCGAGATTTTGCATGAGCTCGGGATAAAAATTGGCAAGGTAATGGCTGTCGGGGGCGGCACAAAAAGCCGTGTTTGGATGCAAATCATTGCCGATGTCATCGGTATGGATATCGGAATCGCTAAAGTGACTCTAGGCGCCGCATATGGGGACGCTCTTATGGCAGCTTTGGGAACCGGAAGGTTTAATAATTTTTCAGAATTGGAGAAAGTAATTAAGCTCGAAACTGTTATTACTCCCAACTTACGAAACCATGAAAAATACAAGGAATTTAGGAGAATTTTCGATGTGCTTTATTTAAACAACAAAGAATTGATGCATCGCATTTAAGCAGGGACATTTCAGCTTTAAAGCGGAGGTGATGTATGCTGAATTTATCTAGGAATCAACTTTCCGGAATGAATTGTCATTATATTCGGCATTCCTTCAAGTTTTTCTTGGATTCCATGCAGAAGATCGGTCTACAAAATATTGAGTTATGGGGCGCATCTCCACATTATTTCGCAGAATACTTCGACAATAGCATGGTTTTGAATATGAAGCGTCAAATATCTGATAGAAAGCTGAAGCTCGTCTGCCTGACTCCCGAACAAGTTACTTATCCCATCAATATTGCAGCAAGTGAAGAATATTTACGTAAACTGAGCGTACAAAATCACCTAAAAACGCTTGAACATGCCGCGATATTGGAAAGCCCGTTGATGCTGCTGACGCCTGGGTATGGAAACCTTGACGAGGATAGGAACGAAGCTTGGAAGCGTTCCGCCGACTCCATTTCGAAGATCGCCAAAAGAGCGGAAGAGTTGGGCATAGTAGTCGCTCTTGAGCACCTTTCCCCCATCAGCTCAAACTTGATAAATACTGCTTCTCAATTGAAGGAAATGCTGGATGAAATCAATTCTAAAAGTTTAAAAGCAACGATGGATGTGGTTCAAGTTGGAATTGTAAACGAGACCGTGGATAAATATTTCATGTTGCTAGGTAATGACATTGTTCATATTCATTTCATTGATGGAACTCCGGGGGGGCACCTAGCATTAGGTGAAGGAGAATTACCGCTAGAAGATGATCTTATCAGTATTTCGAAGAATGGGTACAAAGGTTTTCTTTCAATGGAAATTGCTGATAGAAGGTATTTCGCACATCCTGAAGAAGCAGACCTTTTATCAAAAATAAAATTCAAGTACTGGATTGACAATTTAACTGATTAATAAAACTGCCATGATTTAGCAGGATTTTTAGTGAATGTTTTATAAAGCATTATAGCCGAATGAGGCGATAGAGGTGGAATATTATGGGTTATATGATTGGAGTTGATGTTGGGGGTACATTCACTGATTTTTCAGTGTTCGACACGAAAACAAAGAGACTATTTCATTATAAGCAGAGTACTACGTCGGAAGACCCTTCTAAAGCGATCGTGAGTGGTATCGAACACATCCTAGAGCAGGAAAGAATTAACCCAGACGAAGTGATATATCTTGCTCACGGTACTACCGTGGCGACTAACGCGCTCATCGAAAAAAAAGGCGCCAAAATTGGTCTCATAACAACAAAAGGTTTCAAGGATTTAATGGAAATAGGTTGGCAAAAACGACCGTCTTTGTATGACCTTCTCAAGAAGAAACCTGAAAGCTTAATACAAGCTGGTCTAAAATGCGAAGTGAATGAGAGGATCATGTTTGACGGAACAGTAAGGACTCCTCTTGATGAAAACGATGTTCGTAAAGTCGTGAAATATCTTAAGTCACAGAATGTTCAGGCTATTGCTATATGTACTTTATTCTCTTTTATCAATCCGTTACATGAAAAGAGAATAAAGGATATCGTTGAAGAAGAATTCCCTGAGGTTTATGTATCTGCATCACATGAACTAGTTCCCGAATTTCGCGAATATTCACGCATGAGCACTACGGTCCTGAATGCATATCTCGGGCCGGTCATGAAAAAGTACGTGCACAATTTCGAGAAATCGATTTTCGCTTCCGGAATTAGAGTTGCTCCTTACGTTACACAGTCAAACGGGTCAGTAATCTCAATTTCTGAAACCATAGGTTGTCCGATAAGGACCGCGGTGTCTGGTCCAAGCGCCGGTGTAATTGGTGCGATCACTGTTGGTCAGCATTGTGGGATTAATAAGATTATCTCTTTTGACATGGGAGGAACAAGCACTGATGTAAGCTTGATAGAGAATGGCGTGGCACAGCTTTCAAACGAACGTCTCGTTGAAGGATATCCGGCTCGTATTCCTATGATCGATATAGTGACGGTCGGTGCTGGTGGTGGATCAATCGCCCGAATTGACGAAGGCGGCGCACTAAAAGTTGGACCGGACAGCGCTGGTGCAACACCTGGACCTGCCTGTTATATGCGCGGAGGAGAAAAGCCGACTGTGACTGACGCCAATATTATCTTGGGGAAACTAAATCAACACAAGATATTGGGTGGCAGGATGAACGTTGACCTAAATCTTGCTAAAGATGCGATGAAAAGAAATATCTGCGATAAATCGATGCTTGATCTGAAAAAGGCAGCCGCGGGCATAATATCGGTAGTTAACTCAAATATGATGCGAGCTATACGTCTTGTCTCTGTAGAGCGTGGATACGATGCGCGTGAGTTCAATTTAATGGCATTCGGCGGTGCTGGCCCGCTACATGCATGTGAAGTGGCTCAAAATATGGGTATAAGCACAGTACTGATACCTCCTTCGCCCGGAACTTTATGTTCGCTTGGTTTACTTATGGCTGACACAAAATTCGATATAAGCCGCTCGAATATAATGATCGCGCAGGAAGAGAGTCTTCCTAGAGTCCAGAAAATATTCAAAGAGCTAATATTAGAAGGGAAAAAAGACCTCGACAAGGAAAAGGTCGCTGAAAAAGATCGTACGTATAAGTGTGCTATTGAATGTCGATATGAACGACAAAATTATGAGATCTCTATAGAAGTAGACCCTTCAATGACAATGGAAATAATGGATCGAATGATGGCTAAATTTCATGAGGAGCATAACCGTTCTTATGGTTACTATAATAGAAAAATGCGAATACAGATGGTTAATTACCATGTTACAGCCATCGGATCGATAATCAAGCCTAATTTTGATGGATGCTCTGTAGGTAAAGTCGTAACTCTTCCTAAACCCTTAGAGGAACGCGATGTACTGTTTGAAGGTAATGATGATTTTATTCTGACAAAAGTATATCAGAGGACAGACATCAAACCGGGATGCACCATCAGTGGACCAGCTATCATTGAACAGATGGATTCGACATCGATCATCCCACCTGGCTGGGATGCATATACCGATGGGTTTAACAATATTATTGCATCCTACAGCGGGAGTGTAAAAGCATGAAAAGGAGCATTGATCCGGTCACGGTCGAAATCGTAGGCAATCTTATCTTATCAATCGCAGAAGAGATGGGTGTAGCGATTATTAAGAGCGCATATTCTACGAATATCAAAGAACGAAGAGATATATCAACAGCAGTATTCGATCCCGAGGGTAATATGGTAGCACAGGCGGAACATGTCCCTATGCATTTGGGTTCGCTACTCGGAATTATCAAGGAAATCTACAAGAAACATCCGCTTGAGGAAATCAAGCCAGGTGACATGTTCATGGGTAACGATCCCTACAATGGGGGAGGGACACACCTGCCCGACATTACAGTGGCCGTTCCTGTTTTTGTGAGCGAGATGCTTGTTGGATGGGCCGCGAATTGTGCGCATCACAGCGATGTCGGTGGGAAAGTTCCTGGTTCTGTTGCAGGTGACGCTAATAGTATTTTTCAGGAAGGAATAAAGATTCCTCTTGTAAGGGTATGCCAGAACAATAAAGTGAATGAAGACATCATCGGTTTTGTAATGACTAACAGTCGCATTCCCGGCGAACGTTACGGTGATCTTCAGGCGCAAATCGCGGCTAACCATGTTGGCATGCGACGCATGACAGAAGCCTATGAGCGTTATGGTGATCTCATGATCGACTGTATGCACGAACTCCAAGACTACGCTGAACGCAGGCTCCGTGCTGGTATCGCGAAAATCCCGACAGGCACTTATGAGTTTACAGATTATATGGATGATGGTGGATCAGCTTGCCCTAATCCGCTACAGATAAGCGTAAAGATCAATATTCATGGCGATATGATGGATCTCGATTTTGCTGGAACCCATGAGCAGGTGGAAGGGCCAATTAACATGACTTTCAACGGTCTGCTCGCAACGGTATTCTATTCCCTTAAAACATTAATTGATCCCGGTATCCCATCAAATGCAGGAATTTATAGAGCATTCCATGTCATCGCGGAACCAGGTCTAATCGTCAATGCGGTGAACCCCGCGCCCGTTGGCGAGAGGATCGATACAGCGATGCGCGTTGCCGACGTTATTTTTGGTGCGCTAGCTTCGGCCATTCCTGAGCGAGCCATTGCGGGATGTAACAGTTCTTGCACTTCCGCGCTATTTAGCGGCAACGATCCGATAGACAAGGAACATTATTATGTTTACTTGGAAACAATAGCTGGCGGCTCCGGGGCGACAAAGCATTCAGATGGATTGAGTGGTGTTCAAGTCCATATGACAAATACTTCGAATCTACCCATAGAAGCGCTAGAAATGGAATTTCCTTTAATACTTGTAAAGAAATATTCTCTGAGACCTGACAGCGGTGGAGCTGGAAAATATCGCGGTGGGTTAGGAATTGAACGCGAATTCGAGGCTATGTTCGACAATATCACCTATACAGGTCTTGGCGACAGACAAATATTTGCGCCTTGGGGCCTGGAAGGTGGCCTCGATGGATATGGTGGTGCTTATTATCTTACGCGCAAGGACGGGGAGCCTCAGCGCCTGCCGTCTAAAAGCACCAACATCCTGCTGAATAAAGGCGATACAGTAAACGTTCTGACTCCCGGAGCAGGTGGGTACGGAAAAGCGCGCGAACGCGATGAATTAGCAGTCTTGTGCGATGTCATTGAAGGGAAAGTGTCGGTAGAAAAAGCGGGAGAATTCTACGGTGTCGCCATAATAGATGTGGGTGGAAGCTACTCTATCAACAAAGAAGAAACAGAGAGAATGAGAAAAGCGATGTAGTAATTGGTAATTTAGGCCCTCATATTTTAAAACTTATAAATCAGGAGGTGACGAGCTATGCAGAGCGGTAAAATTCATACGATTCATTCTGCTTTGGGGAAAGCCAATTCTTTTATACACAGTATCGCAGCTTGCTTAACAGGACTGTTTCTTGCGATTTTATTTATCCAAGTATTTATGCGATATGTTTTCAAGAGCCCAATATATGGCCTCGATGAGCTTGTCATCGCACTGATGGTCTGGTCCATGTCGCTGGGGTTCGCCGTAGTATATTGGGAAAACGAACATGCAACTATAGAATTATTATTAAAATATTTTCCAAAATCTGGCAAAAAAGCTGTCTACTATCTCACGAATATTATTGTCTTAATGTGCTCAGTTTCTCTTGTGCCTGGAGGTATCAAATTATTTATTCTCCAATCGAGAACAATTTCGCTTGGAGGTTTATTTTTCTCGCGAGCATATTACTATGCGTTACCAATCATCGTTCTGGGATTTTTGCTCTCCATTATGAGCGCTTTTCGAACCTTGGAGTATGCAATCACTGGTGATGATTCGATAATGACCTCGAAACCTGCTGAAGGAGGAGTAAATGTTGATTGATCCTATTGTTCTGGTCTGCTTCGGCTTGTTCATCGTGTTGCTCATGATCGAGGTTCCAATTCCTTTTGGTATGCTCTTCTCTAGTATTCTTTATGCGTTGGTTAAAGGTCAGAGTTTTATGATGTTCGCACAAAAGATAGCCAGCTCGTTTGCTGACTTCTCCATGCTTGCAGTTCCAGCGTTCCTATTTGTCGGAATTTTCATGAACGAGATAGGGCTTACGGAGATTATCTTCCGTTTTTGTGAAAAATGGTTAGGGCACATTACGGGTGGTTTGGCTCATGCAAACATCCTTGGTAGCATGATCTTTGCGGGAATGTCGGGATCTGCTCTTGCTGATGCTGGTGGTATGGGCGTCATCGAAGTTAACGCCATGCGCGAAGCTGGCTATGATGAAAATTTTTCCGTGGCTTGTTCCGCTGCCTCCTCGACGATAGGACCAATCATTCCGCCGAGCATAAACTTTGTAATATGGGCTTTTCTCTCGCAAACTTCAACACTGGCAATGTTCCTGGGTGGCCTTGTACCGGGAATACTAATGGGCTTAGCGATGATGGTATGGGTCGCTATCGCAATACCTAAATACCATATAAAAGTGCCAACTCTTAAAAAAGCGACTTGGAAAGAAAGATGGGTAGCCACTATAAAGGCTCTTCCTGCTATTGGAGGACCAGCGATTCTTATTGGTGGTATGATGTCGGGAGCTTTTACACCCACTGAATGTGGAGTTGTTGGTGCCGCTTATTGCTTTATCTTAGCGATTGTCTATAAAAAAATGAATTTTAAGATGCTCAGCAGGGTATTGAGAAGCACATTGTCTTCTTCAGCTATGGTGATGGCGCTCTGTGCAACCGGCTTGGTTTTCAACTGGATGATAGTGACAAGCGGACTCCTCAGCACTTTGGCTCAGGGACTGCTTGCTTTGGGTAATCCTTATCTCGTCTTGTTTCTTATAAACGTGCTCTTCGTCTTTCTAGGGTGCTTTATCGGATCGATGCAAATTTTAATAATGATGGCTCCTCTTTTAATATCCCTCTCTGACGGATTCGGCTTCAGTCTTGTGCACATTGGCGTCATGGCTGTTTTTAATTTAGTCATCGGACTCATTACACCACCAATGGCACCTGCCCTTTTCGTCACATGTAAGGCAACCAACGTTTCTTTTAACAAGTCGTTGAAATACACAGTGCAATTCTTGGTTCCCCTTGTGTTAATGCTGCTCGTCATCACGTATGTCCCTGAAGTTGTGCTTTGGCTTCCAAGGATTATGGGAGCTTTATGATCAATGTTTTGAGAGAATAGGAGGCAATGGTATGAAAAGGTCACTATCGGTCGTTCTCGCTATGTTCTTGTGCTTCGCCACAGTATCCATAGGAGCACAAAATAAAGGTGTCATGGTTTTTAAAATAGGTGCCGCGTCTACGCCTAAAGAAGCCATGGCAATAGCTGGACAAAAGTTCTGCGACCTTGTCAACGAGCGTCTCGCCGGGAAAGTAAAGTTCGAGTATTATCCAGGGGAGCAACTCGGAAACGAGACGACCATGTTCGAGAACATGCAGGTGGATCTTCAGCAGGGATTGACGAACGCTTTCGATTCTTACGGCAATTTTTCAAGAGATCTGAATATCATGAGCATGGCATTCGCGTTTGAAAGCCATGAGCATCTATTCAGGTATCTTAAATCCGATCTTGGAAAGAAAGCCCTGGAAAAGCTCGAGAAACAGGGTATCCACGTTTTGAATTATAATTTCAGGAAGAATGCGCGCTGCGTTTTTGGGAAAAAACCGATCACCAAGCCAGAAGATCTCAAGGGTGTTAAATTCAGAATCGCGAATATTCCCATATGGGAAAAAAATTTCAGGACGCTCGGTGCTGTTCCCACAGTTGTCGCCTGGTCTGAATATCCGTACGCACTCATCCAAGGCGTTGTTGATGCTGGTGAATGCACGCGTGAGAACATCTACCCCATGGGATTCTACAAGTCATGTCCTTACATTACGCTGGTCGACTACGCGTATCCGCTAGAATGTATTAGCCTTTCGACTGCCGCATGGAATCGGCTGAATTCCGAGCAGCAGAAAGTAGTCCAGCAGTGCGCGGACGAAGCATCGGATTATTATAACAGCGTGATAAACACTAAATGGGAAGAGGATAAATCGAAGATCATAAAAGAAGGCGGCCATTTCGTCGATTTCGACAAAAACCTATTCATAAAGAAGATGGCTCCATTGGCGGCTGAATTGGAAAAGAGCAAATTCTGGGACACGCCTGGATTGTATGATTCTGTACAGGCACTTCGTTGATATAAACGTTCTGGCCGCTTATGAAAAGCGGCCAGAGATTAGTGTTTTATAATAAATTTAGGGAGATGGAAAATGAAAAAACCACTGTTACCAGTTTATATCATTTTTTTATGTTTTACTGTTTTAACCATGACTGCTCAAACAAAAAATATCATGGTCTTAAAAATCGGTTCCGCTTCGACCACCAAGGAACCTCTGGCCATATCGACGCAAAAGTTTTGCGACCTTGCCAACGAACGTCTCGCGGGACAAATAAAGTTTGAATATTATCCTGGCGAACAGCTCGGCAATGAAACGACCATGTTTGAAAATCTTCAGGTAGATCTTCAGCAAGGTATCGCGAACGCGCTCGATTCCTACGGAAACTTTTCAAAGGATCTGAACATCATGGGAATGGCCTTTGCTTTCGAGAACCAGGATCATCTTTTCAAGTATCTCAAATCGGATCTTGGCAAGAAGGCGCTGGATAAGCTCGAAAAGCAAGGATTCCATATCCTGACTTACAACTGCAAGAGAAATCCACGTTGCATTTTCTCGAAAAAGCCCATATCAAAACCAGAAGACCTCAAGGGCGTGAAATTCAGAGTTCCGAATATTCCGATATGGGAGAAAAATTTTAGAACCCTCGGGGCGATTCCGGTTTTTGTCGCATGGTCGGAAGCTCCCTATGCGCTTATCCAAGGTGTCGTGGATGCCGGCGAATCCACACGCGAGCTTTTATACCCTATGGGATTTTATAAATCATGTCCCTATATTACCCTAGTTGATTACGCATATCCCCTCGACTGCATAACTCTATCGACGTCGGCATGGAATCGCCTAGCTCCTGAACAGCAGAAAATCATACAACAATGTGCCGACGAGGCATCAGAAGTCTACAACTCTATTGTGAAGACGAAATGGGAAGAAGACAAGACGAAAATCGTGAAGGAAGGCGGGCGTTTCGTCGATTTTGACAAGAATCTCTTCATCAAGAAAATGGCGCCATTGGCCGCCGAATTGGAAAAAGTAAAGTTTTGGGATACTCAGGGATTGTATGAAATGGTGCAAGCGTTGCGCTGATCTCTTCATGTAATGTGTTGGTGAAAAGCATGGAATTCTGGTGGGAACGGCAGATTATGCCGTTCCCATTGCCCGTGATAAATGCCCATGGAGTAAAAGTTGAAAAATTTAACTGAATCGCAATTCGCCGGCTCTAATTTTCATTACATAAAACACACATTCGATTATTTTCTGAAATCCATGGATACGCTGGATGTCCATATCGTTGAGTTTTATATGGCATGTCCCCATTTTAGCGTGTTCGATGCGACCATAGAAGATGTGAAACGGATAAAGAAAGCTTTCGATAGTCGCGATATTAAGCTTTGTTGTACGACTCTGGAGCAATGCACATATCCGATAAACATCGCCACTGAGGATGATGCTATACGCGAGAGAAGTATCGCCGAGCTAGAGAAAACCATCGAATTTACTGCAATATTAGGTTGTCCTTATACCCAGGTTTTGGGCGGAAGAGGTAGCTACGATCTTCCGGAAGAAGATGCGTGGAAGCGTTCTGTTGAATCGTTCATGAGATTAGCGGAAAAAGGGCGACAGTGTGGTGTTACAATGGTAATAGAAGAAGCCTCATGGTTCACCACTAATACTGTATACACGACTCCATTAACTAGAAATATTTTGGATGAAGTGAATAGCCCCTTCTTCAAGGCAATGCTCGATAACTGTGCGACAGAAACAGCAAGAGAAGATTTTATAGAATGTCTGAAAATATTGAAAGACGATATGCGCCATATTCATTTTGCAGACGGAAACCCAGGCGGGCATTTCATCCCAGGCGAAGGAAATCTTCCTTTGAGCAAATATTTGGGGGCATTGGATGAATGCGGCTATACAGGTGCGCTAACCTTCGAACTATATAATCGCAAATATGAACTTGATCCTCATCTTTATATGACGAAGTGTTTTGATTATATCAGAGATATATTTAGATAATATCTTCGAGGAAGGTAATTGCAATGCAAAAAATCAATATCAACCAGATTTCTGCTATGAATATTTCCTATCAATTTTTTTCGTTTGAGTACTTTCTTGATTCCATGGTGACAATTGGGTGTAAAAATATTGATATATGGACAGGTTATCCACATTTTCTCGTGGATGACGATTATGAGACAAAAGCACGTAAAATACGAGATCAGTGCGATTCGGTGGGGATCAATGTAAGAAACATCACTCCGAAGGTAATCGGATGGCCGCTGAATATCGCGGACAAGAGCGAAAAGATTCGAGGGAATGCTATAAGATATATTAAACGATGTATCGACGCAGCAGAAATACTCGGCGCACCTTCTCTCCAGCTCGTTCCAGGAACCGGCCTCTACGATGAGCCAGTGGAAGATGCCTGGAAACTATCCAGGGAATCGCTAAGCATCTTATCGGAGTACGCACTGAATAGAAAAAAACAATTAGCGCTAGAAGCAATACAAATACTTGAATCAAATTTAGTGGGAAATAAATCTCAGCTAAAAAAAATGGTAGAGGAAGTTAATTCTCCCGCGCTTGGAGCCGTTGTGGATACCACACATATGGAAAAAAATGGAGAAACCCTCGACGAATATTTCGATATTCTTGGCGAAAAAATAAAGCGTGTTCACCTAAACGAAAGCAATCAACTTCCATGGGGTGAAGGCAATAACCCACTTAATGTTTATATTAGCCAGCTCAATCGGCATAAATATAATGGACCCATCACGATAGAAATCTGTTCTAAGGTCCATTATCTTAACCCTCACAATGCAATGAAAAAAACCTTTGATTACGTTATTGATGCATTAGCGAGGCAGATTTAGCTAGCCAATTGTATGGATATCAAGACTCCTCTTCAAGTTCAGATTAATTATTTGATGAGCCTGTAAATATTCTTGTGTAAACGGCTCGATTCATAGCGGCACACGGTCGCCATAGAGAATCGCAAATTGATCCATAGCCGAACCCCAGTCATGTATCGGCATCATCCACCTTTTCGAGATACTCTGCAAGTGGACCTTATCCGATTTAGTGGAGACTAAGCTAAGCCTCTCCGAAAATAAGAGGAGGAGAGGATATGGGAAAGGCCAAAAGGACCTATACCGAAGAGTTCAAGCGAAATGCCCTTGAAATGCTGAAAAAGCCAGGGAAAACAGGAGCAGACGTCGCCGGAGATCTTGGGATCGGCTCAGGCGAGATCAATCGCTGGCGCTGTGCCGCAGAGCAAGAGCAACGAGGAGAAGGCATAGCCTTCCCAGGGAAAGTATTCTGCGCCCTCAAATCAAGACCAAAAACTTGAAATAAATAAGGTGGTAATTCACGCTGCCAATTCCCTTATCTGTAATGATTGGTATTGCTGGTCAGGCGTTTCGTAATCCAGATTTTGATGAAACCTATGCTGATTGTAAAATGTAAAGTATGAAACAAGACCTCGTTTCAAAGACCGTAGATTTTCATAGCCTTGAAGGTAGATATCTTCATACTTCACTGTTCTCCACAGTCGTTCGATATGGACATTGTCTCTCAAACGACCTCGTCCATCCATACTGATTCGAATGCCATGATCCTGAAGAATCTGCGTAAACGTATTCGATGTAAACTGACTTCCTTGATCGGCATTGAATATAGAAGGGGCTCCATAGCGTGCTATAGCCTCTTTTAGAGCTTCTTCACAGAATCATGAATCCATGCTGTTAGAAACACGCCAGGAAAGCACCTTGCGGCTATACAGATCCATTATTGCCACGAGATATACGTAGCCGATCCCCGGCAACTTGATATACATCAAATCAGAAATCCATACCTGGTTTGGATAGCGTATGACCTTATGTTTCAGCAGATATGGGTATATCGGGTTTTCAAACGTTATGCAGGATTCCAGGCTCTTCTTTCCACCCGGTTCAAGGATCTTCTTGAAGCCTTGCAGGTCTATCGAGACAAGGACATTGTTGAGAAATGCTTTGATGATCTGAAAAATTCTCTGGACATGAAACGCTTACGAATGCATTCGATTGAAACTGTTGATGTCAGATTATTTGTCCAGTTTATTGTGCTCATCTTTATGAGTGCTTTACGAAAAGAAATGCGGGCTACGAAACTTATCGAGAAATATACGGTGCGGGAACTTCTCTTGGAAATGGATCTTTTGACCAAGATTCGCTACGCGGGTAAATACGGCCAGATGCTCACTTAGATAACCAAGCCTCAGCGTGATATCCTAAAGGCTCTAAATATTGAGCCTCCTCAGGCTGCTTAGCTACAAAAGTTGCGGGAATTCAGGTAACAACGAATTCTAATCATCACGAGCCAGTAGCGGAAAATGTCCTGGATCAGCAGTTTTTCGCATCCGCGCCTGGAAAGGTATGGGTATCCGACATCACCTACTGCGCAACGAAAGAAGGATGGATGTACCTATGCGTCATTATCGACCTATGGAATCGTCAGGTCGTGGGATGGTCAGTCAGGAATGATATGACGGCACAGATCGTTATCGATGCTTTCAAGATGGCCAACTTCGGTATGAGTGCTCTGAAGAATTACTTTTCCACTCAGTCCGCGGCATACAGTATTGTTGATCAGCATTCAGATCAGTAATCGCTCATTCCGGCAAAACGGTAGTTCAGAACATGAGCAGAAAAGGCAATTTCTAGGACAATGCCTGTGCCGAATCATTCTTTAAAACCTTAAAGCGTGAATTGGACTGCCTTGACGGTCGCAGCGCTCGAGCCGCTATACGAACAGAGCTTTTCGAATATATCGAGGTCTATTATAATTGGCTTCACAGGCACTCGTCGAATGCCATGATGGTTCCGGCAGAGATGTTTAACAGAGTGGCTAAATTGACCCCCCATCAAATCGGGTGAGGTCCAAGTTGCAGCTTCATCCATTTCCAAGATGCCCCGCTGCTTCTTTACGCCAGAAAAGGACATGAGGCCAGTAAATGGGCTATTCGTAGTGATTTCGTTCTCTTTTGCCCATTTTAAGGGCACTGTCCCTGCCAGCATTATTTTATTGATGGTTGTCGCTGCAAGAGCTTTCTTCGCTAATCCCAGGTAGTGAAGACGTTTATCTTCTATATATGGTGATTTGTCATAGTCCCAGAAATTTTCAAGCCATATGATGAAATCTGTATTAGTCACGTTCTTTTTTTCTATGTTTACATCGATAAGCTTTCGTTCCTTCAAAATCGTCACAATCGTCGCCGCATCCTCCTCATAGAGAGATGCTTTCCTAATGCCAGCGATCAGATCTTTCACTTCAAGCATCGTATCGATAGGTTGTGGGGATTTTATGTCTTGTGTTGGAATACCGTTCTTTAACCAGTCATTGATCACGAGCATAGCGTCGCGCTCGTTTTTCTTCTTGGTGTTGATACCGCTGCTGAAAGTTCCTCTACTATTTCGGAATCTTACATAATAAACGCCATTTCGAAGATAGAAGTTGTAAGAAGCCCCGAATGTGCTCATTGCACCCCCTCGTAGCTAGTTTGCTACGGAGTTTGCTACAGCATTGGTTCGGGATAAGAGTAACCATCGTCTGGTTACTCTTATATTTACTGCTCTCGTAAAGAATTACTTAAGCCGAAGCCGGGAATCGAACCCGGTACCTGCGCATTACGAGTGCGCCGCTCTGCCTGGTGAGCTACCTCGGCGATACGTGCACGAATATATCAGGTTAAGAGGTTTTGAATCAAGCGGTTTTCGGCTGATGAGGATGCGTTGCTAGGGAAAGATGGCTATGCCTTACTGTCTTCGGCGGCGGCGGTCTGGCTATGGGGCTCAATCGGTTCCGAAAACTTGGGCGGATTGCGATAGACGGTTTTTATAAGATAATAGTAGTCGTCATCCTGGCCATAATAGCCGGGTATATGGCCGATCATCTTGTAGCCGGCTTCCAGAAAGGCTTCGGGCTTCAGATTTTCCAGCTTCTTCCCTGAGGTCTCGAGACGGATCACCGCATAGGAGCTTTTTTTCAGCAGGTCTTCGTCCAGCATCTCAAGCAGGTGTTTCCCGCCTTCCGTCGACTTATAGTCTCTGTCTACAACAATATAGCGGATGTCAAAAGTGGATTCCCTGCCGTTTATCCTGCCGATGATGGCAAAAGCGACGAGGGTTTTCCCATCGCGCAGTTCGAGCACGGTATATGGATCTCCGGGAGAGCTTTTCCATGAGAGCAGCGTTTCGTGGAGGAGATCGATTTCCACGCCTTTAAAGGCGCCGGTGTAGGAGGCAACCTGCTCAAATTCCTGCATGTTTACATAATCAGGCATTTTTTTCCCTTAGTTCCAGTATAGAAGTATTTCCTGCTTTAAAGCAAATTTCTTTTCGAATAGAAGATATGAAAATCACTATCTTTCACTTTATTCTATTCAATAGAAAGCATAACGGCCGGAATTAATCAAGGGATACAGGGGGGTACGGGGCGGAGGTCAAGGATTCGAGACAGGGCCATCCAGCTTTTTGGCTGATGGTCCCGTCTCATTTCAGAAGGTTGTCAGCGGATAGATATTCCCAAGAAAGGTTCAATAGTGGCGAATTTTCCGGGCAGTACATCGAAATCCGTTTCGAAGCGAAGGTCGCCGAGCATCAGCGTAAATCTATGAGTCCCGGGAATCACTTTGCCGAAGGGACTGTCCAGGCGTCTTCCATCCAGGTAGATCGTCATGTCCTGGAAACCGATGGGCCTTCCCGCGAGAGTCGCGAACAGTTCGGGTATCGCAATCTGATAATCCACGAAGTTCGGGGAGAGGGATAGTTGCATGGTAAGCGGTCCGTTCAGGGAAATTCTGTCTATGTAATCGGTATAGCCCGGGGCGACGATGCGTATCGTATAGTTCCCCGGCATCCATTCGCCACGGTAAGGCAGGCTTCCGATGTACGTGGAATCTCTGTAGAGGCTTGCTCCGGTAACATTCGTTGCACTGATGTATACGGGCAGGGATATTGGG
>Ga0310040_1000191_pt1 | contig 70530 bp, 69 predicted proteins | sample EPASupsiteHSE623_FD_200237 | JGI IMG/M metagenome (GOLD analysis project Ga0310040, IMG submission 200237) | Bioremediated contaminated groundwater from EPA Superfund site, New Mexico - Sample HSE6-23 (v2) (version 2) | ecosystem: Environmental > Aquatic > Deep subsurface > Groundwater >...
TGAATCCCTTACACGCCAACTCCCCGGTATTCAAGGATGGAACTTATAAAGTCCCGCAACTGCGAGGGGTCTGGGCCATTGCTCCTTATTTCCATGACGGCAGTGCCAAAACCTTGCTGGATGTAGTTAATCATTACAACACGCAGTTTAAATTAAACTTAGATACTAACGAGAAAAACAACTTAGTAGAGTATCTTAAATCGCTACATTAAGCTACTTTCCAACTGCCCCTTCCAATAAGGAAGGGGTTTTTATTTTGCATTCCATCAATATTTGAAGTAGGAGAATATAGACTATCAAAAGGTTTATTGTAAAATATTTAGCCGCGGATACAAAATTAGTATTTAAAAAGGAGGTTTATTGTAAAAAGAATGGAATTATAATTCTGGCTGGAAACATTTTTTATTAATTAATTTTGCAGGGGAGTTAATATTTAATGAGGGAAGTTGTAAGAAATCTAGATATTAAGCAAGAATATCTAAGCAAGCTTATTTCAGCAGATGCTGCCGCCAGGATGGTAAAATCCGGTTACTGGCTTGATTATAGCTTAAGCTGTGGACAGCCTATAGAAATCGATAAAGCCCTGGCACTGCGAGCTTCTGAGCTGAGAGACGTTAAGGTCAGATCGGCGGTAAGCCTGCGCATGCCAGAAATCATGAAGAGCGATAATGCTGGGGACCACTTCAAATGGCATTCCCTGCACCTGAGTGGTATCGATCGTAGAATTATCGATAAAGGCTGGGGCAGCTATATTCCGATTAGATTGTCGGAAACACCTCGGTATTACCGGGAAAATATTGAACCTATAGATATCAGTATATTTCAGGTTAGTTCCATGGACGAACATGGTTATTTTAGTCTCGGGCCGCAGATCACCTGGTTAATGGCCGCCCTGGAAAAATCCCGGATGATCATTTTTGAAGTAAATAGAAATATGCCCAGAACCTTGGGAGGGTATGATGACAAGCTGCATATTTCCCAGGTAGATTATGTCGTAGAGGGAACCAATAGCCCAATAATTGTGGTTACACCGGCCGATCCCAGTGAGATTGACACGAAAGTCGCCTGCTTCATAGTGAATGAAATTCCCAACGGGGCATGCCTCCAGTTGGGGATTGGGGGAATGCCCAATGCCGTAGGCAGGGTAATCGCTCAATCAGATCTTAAGGACCTTGGGGTTCACACTGAACTGTATGTCGATGCTCTGTTAGAAATTACCAAAACGGGCAAGGTGAATGGCCGTCAAAAGAGCATTGATAGGGGTTTACAGATATATGGTTTCGCATTTGGTTCCGAAGATTTATACAGGTTTATCGATAACAACCCTGAGTTAGCAGCTTACCCCGGGGATTACACCAATGAGCCCTATATAATTGGGCAGTTGGACAATTTCATGTCCATAAACAATGCTCTTGAAGTTGACTTATTTGGCCAAGTTTCCTCGGAATCAGATGGGACCAGGCAGATAAGTGGCAATGGGGGACAGGCTGATTTTGTTATGGGTGCCTATAGATCCAAAGGCGGCAAGAGTTTTATCTGTTTGTCCTCAACCTATGACAAAGACGGAGAACTTCACTCCCGGATTAATCCGATCCTAAAACCAGGCTCCATAGTCACTTCCAACCGAACCACGACCCATTATGTTGTTACTGAATTTGGCATCGTTAATGTCAAAGGTAAAAGCACCTGGGAAAGAGCTGAAGCGCTGATCTCGATTGCCAACCCTATTTTCAGAGACCAACTCATAAAAGATGCAGCCGATATGAAGATTTGGACCAAAACCAGTAAAGCTAATTGATCAAGTAGTTTGTTATCATGAAAGGTAAATATTATAATATTAGGAGTTAGGCCGCAGCCCGGCCCTTTCTAATCTAAGTCACCAAATATTTTGTTCTCTAGTGTCACCAATTCTAATAAAGAGGTTTACTTGTGAAAAAATCACTGATAGTAATTTTGGCTTTAATCATAACAATATTTTGTGTTCTTCCGGTTTTTGCAGCTGATACTTCATATCCCGCCATAGAATCCGAAGCAGCTGTTCTGATGGATGCCAGGACCGGGCAGGTGCTGTATGAAAAAAGTATGAATGAGCAGTTGTACCCGGCTTCTATAACCAAAATTGTGACCATTCTTTTGGGCCTCGAATATAGCAACTTGAATGACGTTATAACCATGTCCCATCAGGCAATTTACAGCATCGATAAAGGATCATCCCACATTGCCTTGGAGGTGGGTGAGCAAATAACTATGGAGCAAGCCTTAATGGCGGCGATGCTGCCATCTGCCAATGAAGCCAGCAATGGTATTGCTGAACAGATCAGCGGCAGTATCCCGGAATTTGCGAAATTGATGAATAAGCGTGCGGCGGCGGCAGGTGCGCTGCATACCAACTTTGCCAATGCTAATGGTTTGCCTAACGATGAACATGTCACTACCGCTTATGACATGGCGATGATAACTAAAGAGGCCCTAACGAATGAGCAGTTCCGCCGAATATTTGCAACCCAGCAATACGAAATACCACCTACTAATATGAAATCTAAACCACGCTATTTCTGGACTGAACATAAGATGTTGAAGCCTGGTAAATATAAATACGATGGGGTGATTGGAGGCAAGACCGGTTATACCAAGGAAGCCCAGTGTACATTGGTTACGGCTGCCCGCAGGGGTGATCGGGAACTGATCGTGGTGGTTTTAAAAAGTTTGGGCAGTGGGGTATATAATGATACTAAAACTCTGCTAGATTATGGATTTGATGAATTCAACCCAACGACGATAATGCTGCCAGCGGTTAGCACGGATAACCTTGCCAATCCCCAGGATAATTTGGAATCAGCCCAAAAAATCATTAACCAAGTCAAAGAAATTCCATATACTTGGTTATTACATAAAAATGTGAATGTTAGCGATATAGCGGTTGACTACGCCTCCGGCGACAACCCTGGCGTCCCCAATCCCCAACTTAAAGCAGACATTCATTTGAAAAATCAGAGTGATTTGATGTACAGTAACCTAGGCTCCATTATGTTGGAGAGTCTCCCCAATACGACCAATACGAGTAATACTTGGCTGAGCATATTAATATATATTGGCTTAATTATTATAAAGATCATCGCGGCAGCAACCATGCTTCTTTTCGCTTTACGATGGTTTATTAGACGCAAAAATAAGAAGCGCAAGAGGTATGGAGTAATCGATACAAGTTTTCAAAGGGAAACGAGGATCAATTACAATAAAAACAGAGGGTAGATTTAACTGTCAACATCCGCATACCGATACCAAACCGCCAAAGGCGGTTTTTTTTATGCAGATAAAAAGTGAAATAAACAGCTGTAACCATAAGCAATATCAAGAGCATATTATATTTTAACGGAGTAACAAAAAATACCAAATGCTCAGTTATGGATACCATCGTGCGCTCAACAATTTAATTTCTATTGTGGCCAAAATAGGCAATTATAGTCAGCAATAAAATTTGCAGCTGTCTTAGTGGCTTATCAAACAGCAGGGCAGGTGATGTAATGGGATATGGAAATAACTTAAGTGATATAGGAAAAGCCTTTATTGCAATTGCTTTCCTGGTTGGCATGATTGAAGCAGTTACGTTGTTCACTCAGACCCTAGCAGAAAAAATCCCCTATTTGCCGGATGATTACCATTGGACAGTATCCTATGGATTTAGTTGTGTTCTTGGAGCATGGATATGTTGGCAAGGGCATTTTGACATATTTACAATGCTGGGGCTTGACTGGTGGAAGCACCACTGGCTGGGTTATATCGGCACTGGCTGTATTATTGGCGGCGGTGTTAAACGGCTCTTCATCTATTTAAAAACGATTGGCTCAATTCCGGGCATTGTGTCAGGCACGGCTGCCGTGTTGGGCTTGGGGAGTACCCAGGACAGTGATCCTACTGAAACAAACACTACTGCCAATAGTGGTGCCAATGCCCAGCCAGATCAAAATCAGAAAGGTTTATAGGAGGTTAACAAATGGATATTATCTGGAGCCCTTCGCCCAACTTTTCAGTGGGACGCAACGGGAAAACCATAATTGCAATCGTCGATCATATAACAGCAGGTTCAGCATCTGGAGCAATTGCCTGGTTAAGTAATCCGGCATCTCAAGTAAGTGCCCACTATTTGGTCGATCGTGCCGGAGCAATCTATCAACTGGTAAAGGATGAGGATACAGCCTGGCATGCTGGCGCTGTCAACAATCCTAATTGGTCGCTGTATGACGGCACGAATCCCAACCGATATACCCTGGGCATTGAACACGAGGGTTATGATGGCACCTTAACTGAGACTCAGTATCAATCGACCCTGTGGCTTCAGCAACAATTGATAACAAAATGGAAGCTGCCGATTACTACAGATCATATCATAGGGCATTATCGCATTGATAGCGTGAATCGTCCTAACTGCCCGGGGCCTAATTTCCCATGGTCAAGATTATTTGCGGATCTGACCGACCCATCGACAATCAACATTATTTATAATGGGCAGGTTATGCAGGGCTATGTTATCGAAGATCGTACCTGGGCGCCGGTGCGTGCCATAGCCGAGTTTATGGGTCGGACAGTTCAGTGGGATGCGGCTACTAATACAGCCTTGGTGCTGCCGGTAAATATTCCGATAGTTCCTACAGCTGAAATAAAAGTAGTTGTCGGTTCAACCATCCTGCCAACTAAGTTGTTTAATGAACGGACGTATGCGCCTGTCCGGGCTTTGGCTGAAGCGCTGGGTCATCAGGTCAACTGGGATGCCGCAACCAACTCAGTAATTATAATTTAAGATCTTCCTTCCATCCACCTGAAATCCAAGCATAAAGTTCCGGTGAATTAAGACGAACCGCTGCTTCCTTATTCTTAAAGACGATTTGATCATTTACAGGGTGCATTTCGATAAGTGTGCTTCCATTGGCTAACTTGCTAGTTATTGAATCAAGCGCTGGCTCGATATAAACATAATCTCCGTTTTCTAATTCTATTTCTAAAACAGTTGGGCCGCCTCCTTTTGGAATCACATGAGCCTTGTCTTCGCCGACTAATTGCGAAGCATTTAACCATCCTAAAACTTTCATAATAGTTTCCTTATCTCTTGAGTCGTTCAAGTGCAGCGGAGGTATCGAATTGCTCGCCATATTTAGATTGAGATTTATCGTCTTAATATTATCTATACTTGGTATATTGGGCTTCTCACTACAACCGCTTAACAATAGGATTGCCATAATAAATAACAATATTAAACATTTCTTCATTGACGTATCTCCTTTAGCTGCCATCATTAGCCTGCAAAATTCTATGAGAACACGAGGGTATTTTGCCTATGATAGAGGAATTACAGTTATATCGCCGTGCATATCAGCTGGAGACTTGGTGTCATATGCATAAAGGGTTTTTCCATCTGTGCAGAGCTTCCACACTGAGCCAAGGCCTTCAGCAAGTATAGTAGTTTGGTGCGTCTGCAAATTTATCTGAATAATGTTGTTTTCTCCATCAAAACAATCTGCCACATAAAGATAGTCACCATAACCTGTAATGCGGCCAACAAAAGCAGAAGGATCATTTGTGTCCGGCACAGGAATTTGCGACATTCCATTACCATTTAGACCAATGCGCCATAAGCCAGGTTCATCATGAGACGTATAATAAAATATTCCATTAAGTATCTTGCCTTCATGCACACTTAAATTCAAAAGATTTTTAGGTGTTCGGGTTGCCATATCAATTGCGAAAAGTCCGGAGTCATTTCTTGTAAATGCATCTGCAACAGCAGTCTCACCATCAAAATCCAGGAAATTCCATGAATCCTTGGAACGAGCAAAAAGCACCTCATCCTTGTAGCTGGCAAGATCAAAAATATGATACTCGAATTCTGTAAACCCTCCGCTGGTATCATCTTTAAAGGCTAGAGTATATAAAATCAGACCATTACGGACAGCGTTAACTCCAATATTTTTACCCGATACGAGCGGTACGGATGTGTTTTTACCAATATCACGCTGGAAAATGGTACTGGCATTTGAGTAATAAATAAATCCTCTATCTTCGAATACTCGTGATGCGTAGCTAATTTCCAGGGTAGAAACAGTCTCGCCAGCTTTAGTTGGGCTATTGAAGCGGTAGAGCTTATCTTGATAATCGGTATAATACATACTTCCGCCTGACAAGAACATCTCGCATACATCGCCACCACTGCCACCTATAGAACTCTCATGATTGGCGAAATTAATATAAGGTTCCTTGGGGAGGGGGGGGGAAAAGTTATAATTAAAGCAAATACCTACCACACTGGCAACCAGAATCAAAGAAGCAAAGCCTATAATTAGTTGCCGATAATATTTCACCGCGTAAGTTTGGGGGATGTTTTTTCTAGTTATTGAATTTATTATTCTCTGCGTAAGCTCGTCACTGGCCCTTATATCATCAAAAGCTGACCTAAGAATCTCCTTATTCATTATCGAAGTCCTCCTCAAGCTTGATTTTAAGCAGTTTCCTTGCCCGGTGCAGTTGTGAGCCAATAGTGGCTTCCTTTTTGCCAATTATTCTGGCTATTTCCGCAATACTGTAGTTCTCATAATAAAATAGCAGAACTATACTGCGGTATTTTACTGGAAGTTCCAAAACAGAAGAAAGTACTTCCTTTTTTTCTGGGGTAGTATTATATAAGTTTTCCTCAAAAACAACGGTTTTTCTAAACCATGCACTCTTCAAACGATCTTTGCAGACATTAATTGCAACTCTGATAAGCCAAGCCTTTTCATGTTCATCACTTTCGAAAATATGCTCTTTTTCAACTAGTTTGAAAAACACGTCTTGAGCAGCATCTTCAGCGTCACTTTTATTTTTAAGATGCAGCAAAGTTATTCTGAAAAGCATATCTGAGTATTTATCAACTACTCTTTGCAAATAGTCGTTTGTATGTAATGCCTCATGCAAATGCTTGACCTCCTTTTAACCATAATACGAATGAAAACCATAAAACTTTGCATAGATAAAAAATTTGATTTGCCTGACCTATTCATTTAATATCTTTCCATAATTAGTTAATACAACTATAATAATACAAAATAATATATAAAATTTGGATAGGAGGTTGGCAAACTGCTGAAGCACTTAAAATATGTAATGGTCTTGTTGTTAGCGCTTGTCATGCTGGTTGCATTAGTGCTTCTCTGCAATGCAGCGCAACAGACGGTAGAGGTAAACTTGAGTGGAACGGACGTATCTGTTTCCGTTAATGGTAAGTTGGTCAATTTTCCCAATCAGAAACCTTATATCACTGAAGGACGTGCCCTTATTCCGGTGAGATTCATTTCCGAGGCGCTGGGGGCCCAAGTGCAATGGTATGATCCCCAAATTAACATTGAGACCCCAGACAAATCAATAGTCCTCACCGTGGGTTCCCAAGCTGCCACTGTCAACAGTTCTCCTATAAGCCTGGATGTTCCGGTGGCGATTTCCGGAGGGCGGGTAATGGTACCGCTTGGATTTGTAAGTCAAGTTTTGGGAGCAGAAGTCAAATGGCGGCCAGCTGATAGTTCGAAACCGGCAGTTGATAAGTTTGCTAATAAAACTTGGAGAGTAGCCTCAGAAACTACCTATGCACCGTTTGAATTTGTGCAAAATGCCCAGTATGTTGGTTATGATATGGATCTTATCCGGGCTATCAGTGAAGTGGAAGGTTATGATGTTAATATTATACCCGTTGGTTTTGATAAATTGATTTCAACCCTTCAGAACGATCAGACTGATTGTGTTATTTCGGCTATGTCAATTAACCCTTATCGGCTGCAAGTTATTGATGCCAGTGAAACCTATTTTACCGATGGGTTGGTTGTCACCGTTCAGAAGGATAACAAGACTATTAACGATATGGAAGATCTGAGAGGTAAAAAACTGGGGGCAGAAATGGGAACCCTAGGGCTGGAAGCATGCAATGAAGTGAAAATTAAGGACCCTGCGACTGCGGTCATGGTTTTTGATTCAATCGGCGAAGCTTTTTTAGATCTGGAAAATGGCAGAGTTGATGCGGTAATTAGTGACTGGGGCATCACACGATTTTACTGTATGACAAAGGGAAAAACACTCAAAACTATAGACAATACTTTCCAACCCAGGACGAATGAGGCCTACGGCATATACGTAAAGCAGGGAAATAGCAGCCTGCTTGCGATGATTAATGATGGGCTGAAAAAATTAAAGGCCGATGGAACCGTAGATCAATTGCACAGAAAGTGGTTTGGTGAGAGCCAGATAGTTGTTCCCGAGAGCACGGAAAAAGATTTCAATTTTATATTGAAATATGGGATATCAGCCAGGAATGAAATTGACACCTTCAATGGAACCATTACTAAAGATTTGATTGCGGCTGGGAGTACGACCATAGACCTTGACCTAACAGCCGCGGAATTATCTGCTATAGAAAAACAAATGCGAGAAATAAATATACTTAATTACCCTGAGAAATTTGAACCCGACCCTAGTTGCTATGTTACCCCTAATATCACATATTATCTGATAATTAATATGGATGGAAAAACCAAGAAAATTCAATGGGAAGACTATAATTGCTACGGGGAATGGCTTGAGTCTGTTGAAGCAACTCAGATGAGAAGTGTTTTCAAAAACATAATAATGACTATAGAACAAAAAGAAGAATATAAAAAACTGCCCCAGGCAGTTGGTGGTTATGATTAATTAGTGAACGTTGAATGGCCGCAAAGCTATGCCGGAATTTATAAGTATCCAAGGAGAAATGTATCAATGAAACCGCTTAGATTTGTACTACTTGGGGCTCTAATTATAGTCCTAATTTCTGCAATTATGTCCGTAAGAGGAGATATATACAATTTAGCTCACCGTCTACGGTATGGCAACGACAGAGTATACTATCACGATAGAATCTACTATAATCCGCAAAATAGAACCTTTGAAGAATTGCCTGTCAACGGAGATGAACTCGTTCCAACCGGGGAGAAAGTAATCGGGCTACCCGTAATGGATACCCCAAGGTCAATGCAATTTCAAATCGAGCGTAATGTTGTGCCAACGTTATTGATACTTAAGCAGTCCAATGATAAATTCCTCGTGTATAGTTTAAGCGGCGGTCCGTAAAAAGTAGTCTGCCAGTAGAAAATAGTACCTGCTACAGACCTTGTAATAGTCGATATTGAACAAATGGGGGAAGGGTAATGGAAGGTGCTAATAAAGTTGAAACCTACACCATTAAACAAAATTTACTAATGCTATCTACAAACCCTATGCCAATATATGATGAAAATCACAATATCATGGGATATGTGAAAAAGTTTTATAAGTCCTTGGGCGAAAAGATATTTGCATATTTATCCGGCCGTCCTGTGTTTAACAATCTGCAAGCAGAAGATACTGATGGCAATATACTGATTCGTGTAAAACAGTCTATATTGTTTTTTAGAAGAGCCGAGTGGCAGGTAGAATTGTACTCTGATCAGCAGAAGGAAAATAGCTTCATTTTACGCGATAATTCTTTGATAACGGCTGGTAAAACGCTTGCTTTTGAATATAAGGGACGGCAAATTACTGTAGAAAATAATAATTTGCATTACACAACTCGGTTTATTGATAGCAGCAAAGATGTGATTGCCCAATGTGACTGTAAAAGCATGGAAAAGTCTTTTGATATTAACATCCAGATTTTCAAACCAGAATTAGATATTTATCAAATTGCTGCTCTGGGGTTAATCCAGTATTATTGGGGCATGTATATGTGATTAACTCACCAATTTTATTGCCATAGCAAAGATGTTTCGAAAAACACAGATTTGTTATTTGAGGTCCTGATAGCACAATAAAGCCCAGCAAAACCGGTCTGCTGGGCTTTTAATAATGAATTGTCAGGCGTTAAGCTGATTAGTTGCCGGCATGTGTTCTAGTCGCCAATTGTGTGGCCACAATAGCCATTTCAGCCCACGTGATGGCAGCTTGGGGGTTAAAACACTGATTTTCGTCAACTCCCAGCAGTCCTAATCCCTGAACCAATCCCACATAATTAGCCTTATCCGGGGCTATTTGGTCCGCATCTTTAAAAGGAATGTCAATTCGGTTTTTAATTCCTGCAACGTCTTGATAACCCAGACTGTTAACCAGCCATACCGCTAGATCTTCCCGGCTCATGATTATATCCGGGTTGAATTCGCCCTGATTGGAAAGAACCGCATATTTAATCGCTTGTTGTAACACTTTGGCATCCGGGTCATTGCCCTTAATGTCAGTAAAAGCTAGGTCGATATTCTGGTCGTCGCTATAGTATGGACTGCCGATTGCTCTGACTAATACTTTCAATACCTGCCTTCTGGTCATTTGCTCATCCGGGTTGACCCCTTCTGCGGGAACTAAACCATTTTCATTTAGTAAGGACAGGGCTGGAGCAGCCCAGTGCCCATTAAAAGTAGCCGTAACTGCTGGTGATTGATTCCCAATTCTCCACCCCAGCATCTCTCCGCTAATGGCATCTATCCGGCTCTTTTCTACGTTACGGTAGACCAACACTGGCGGTACTAACCTATCCTGACCCGGTGCTGAAGGATTTTGGACCGGGAATACATAGGCCAGTTCAAATGGCTCCTGAACCTGATAGATGGTCTGGGCCTTTTCAGGGCTGATAATATTGCTGAGCGGGGCATGTTGAATATCATACCAGTTCACCCAATAACTCATCAGCTGGCCGCTGGCCTTGTTAATTGCAACGCTAATTCCTTCCTGTTCACTGGGTATACCGTTTATCAGGCGGGCAAAATGAAAACTTTTGGTTCCGTCATCATTCCCGGCCCAATCTTGCTTTTGCAGGACCACCAGGTTCTTTTTTTCCGGGTTGATCTTCCCAATTAGTTCAGTGGCCTTAATTACTGCTTCTTCGATATTTATGTTCTTACCACTGACTTCTATCGGACTATTATGCTGATTGAACTGCATTATTTTGCCGGTGTATACATTTACCCCCACCTGCGCATATTCCATATCCTGGTACCTATTCCCAGAACTTATACTGTAAGTCCAAAATTCCTGGTTGAGACCGGGCCCACTGCTTGAGCCGCCGCCACTCCTTTGGATATCGCCTGATAAGCCCATTAACAGGAAAAATTCTTCTGCTGCTTTTTTGGCAATCTCGGGACTTACCTTTTTGCTTGCAGCCAGGTATGCGTTATTGCCGCTGCCATCTTGTTGGGGAATAAATGCCTGCTCATAACTGCGCATATCATTAGCGGAAATTTTGCTTCCGTCAAAGTTAAGCCCCTGTCCGGTATGGCAATCATAATATACCGCTGGGCTATTTAAGATATAGGCTGGTATTAATGGGTTGGCAGCATTACTGTATGCACCCATGGCACTAACATAGACAGGACATAAACCTGATTCATTCAATACCTTGGCAGTAAGCTCCTGTATGGATATGGTCTTATCTAACTGGGGAAAATCACAATCATGCCAATTACAAGTGTAATGACTTACCATTCCAGTTACCGCATCCACCCCGATGTATATATTATCTGAGTCTACAGTGATACCATTGGCCATGCGGTTCCATAAAAACATATAAAACATATTAATACCGTTACTGTTGTAATAGTAGGGTTGATTGGTATTGCTGATGGTCAGCAGACTTACCTTATCGGGCTGGACTTGCCGCAGAAATGTTTGCGCGATTTGTTGAGCCTGTTCACGGGTCAAGTTTACGTTTTTGCCTCGATACAGGTCCGGCCCAGGAGTGTAGCTCATTTGGATCACTTCACCCGTACTGGCATCTACTAATGCATCAACTTCTAACCTGCGGATAATAGACTGATGCATTATATTGCTAGATTGAAACTCCCAACAGGCCTTACCCATAAAGCTCTGTTCATTGTATTCTGCCTTCAGGTCTTTACCGGTAATCTCCGGGAACATACTGTTCAAGCTTTCCCGAGCTTTTTCTTCGCTAATGATAGGCTGTCCATTGTCACCGGATGTCATAGCCGAAGGGCTCGAGATCATCTGCAAGTCGAGTTGCGTATTGCCAGCCGCCATTACTGGTACACAAAACGTCAACAATATAAAAATGGCCAATAGTGACGCGGTCACTTTTCTCATTTACATTTCCCCCTAATAATTATACTTTCGTCTTCACCGAGATTGGTGGCAATACCTCCCTTCCATTATCCAAACCCCAGCCAAAGTAGATGTTATTAATAACCAATATTATACTTAGACACATAACATTACATTTCCTGCAAATATTTGGATAGAAAATTGAAATTCGGAAAATATGTGGGGAAATAGTTTATACCTCCACCAATGATACGTATCCAAAAACAACTTCTTGCAAGATCCGGGACAAAACGGTTAATATTACTAATATTAACAGAGAATTGCCAGTCAAATAGAAGACAATCTTGTGTGAAATCAATGAGGGTGATTGAATTGGGCGGCAAGAGACGCTGGCTTATATTATTGGTGGTTATTTTGGGATTAGCATTATTGTACTCACCCTATGGAAAAATGCTGAGCGGACTGCGTATTCCTAATCTGACAGGAAGCATGCAGCAGGGCTCGAAATTAAAATATCCGCAGTTGCTGTCTGCTCAGGATCAAAACCAGAATGGCATTTCCGATTCCATGGATATAGTAAATGGTGCCCGCCAGGAAGTGGCCCAAGGTACTGTTTATGATGGATCATACTTTCAGGGGGGATACCCTCCGGAAGGCAGAGGTGCCTGTTCGGATGTTATATGGCGGGCTTTGAAAAATGCCGGTTATGATCTGAAGAAAATGGTAGATGATGATATTCGCAGCAATCCCAATATTTATGGGGCAACCGGACGTAAACCGGAGCCCAACATTGATTTCCGGAGAGTGAGCAACCTGCAGATATTCTTTAAGAGTCATGCGCAGGAGTTGACCACGGAAATCGTTCCGGGCGATGTGACTAATTTAACAAATTGGCAGCCAGGGGATATTGTTGTATTTGGCCTGCCCCTTGAACATATCGGCATAATATCGAATCAGCGAGGACCGGAAGGGGTCCCGCTGATGATTCATAACTGCGGCCCCAAGGCCAGCGAGGACAGTTATTACTTATTAAACTGGCCCAGTAAAATTACCCATCATTTCAGGTTCATTAGATTACAGGATGGCTAGGCAACGAAAGAAACGGTGCCAGGCACCTAACTAACTAACTTAATGAATACTCACACTTCCCATTTCTAACTAACGATTGGGATCAATGTTAATAAGTTAGAAAGTTAGGTGCCTGGCACCCCTCTAATTGTGTTCATTACAACTTAAAACTAAAATAGAATCAGGATCCGATGTAAAAACTACCCTTGTGTATGATTTTCATCAGGAATAGAAAACATATAATGGTTTACTTGCAGTAAAGACATTCTTAGGAGGTTATTTATTTGGATCATGAAATGGATTTTTACCAGAAACTAAGGGTCAAGTTTAAGGACTGGCTGGCAACTGATGAGGGCCAGACTACTAAGTGGGCCGAATACCTGATGTTTGCGCCCGACTTATTTCATTTACTATGTAAATTGTCTATCGATAAAGATGTGTCAGTGCCGGATAAAGCCAAATTGGCTGGGGCAGTTGTTTACTTTATATCGCCTATCGACTTGCTGCCTGAGGCTTTTTTAGGACCGTTAGGTTTCGCCGACGATATTGTTGTAGCAGCTTGGGTACTGAATGGCATGCTCAACCACATTGACCAGGACATTATTCGCAATCACTGGGCAGGAGAGGAAGATGTTCTGCAAGTTATTCAACGTATTATTGCGGTAGCGGACCAAATGCTCGGAAGTGGGTTATGGGATAAGATTAAACATAAGTTCTCTTAATTTACACCCTCAATCAACTGATGTTGCTGACCTATGAGATTTGTCATAACAATAAAACCGCCAATGGCGGGTTTCAGGGTTTCGAAAAACTCGAAACCCTGGCAGAGCGAGCAAAAAAGGTTAAGAGCAAGGCAATCGGGAGTTCCGTGATTGAGGCGGCTTAAGGTGTGGGGACACACCCCTAACAGGGAATGTCCCCGTAACAAGTACGGCGATTGAACAGGGCTTCCGAATTAACGCAGCTATTAGTCTTTCTTGACGGTCTGAAAACCGCCAATGGCGGTTTTTTCTCTTATCGAAGATACCTAAATCTGTTAAAATGACTGCAAGGAGGACGAGATGGTAAAAATTAGGCGGAGTAAAACTTATTAATGATGAGAGGAATAGCAATCCATGGTAAATGAGATATTTCTTTCTGTCGAAGGATTATACAATATTGGCATCATGAATCTTGATACAGGAAAACCAGCAGATGGTTTGCTAGAAATGCTTCAGAAGGTGAAGGGGCAAGATGGATCGGAATTGTTCAAGGCGGTCAATATTATCAATGAAGACGAACTCAAGGCATAAGTTAAGGAAAAGACAATCGATATTGGAATTATTATACCTGATGATTATTCGAAAAAATTGTCAGCTCAAGATGGTAAGAATACGGTGAACCCAGCTGTGGTCAGCTTTTATGGAAGCATCGGGAATTTTAGATATACTGTGGCAGCCGTAATGTCAGCTGACGTAATCTACAAGCAAGGCATGGAGGTGGCAAAAATAGTTTTGCCATCCACGATAGCCGAGAATTTTCTTGAAAAGAAACAACCTTTGAATGAATTTGAAGGCTATGTTCCCGGCTTAATATCGCTGGCTGTTTTAATGATTCTTTTTTCTGCATCCGCCACAATTGTAAAGGAAAATGAAAAGAAAACCCTGATAAGGTTAAAACTTAGCCGACTGGGAGCGTTTAATTACCTAACTGGTGTTTGTATTGTGCAAGCAATTGTGGCAGTTATAGCCGCGGTTATAAAATAGCATTTTAATATACCAAATCGGATATTACAAAAGATGATTTAGTGTCGAAATAGAAAGTATTTTTGTATTAAACCTACGCAGGATAATCCTGGAAAATTGTCGAATAGAAATACCAGTTTAATACAGCATATCAAGTTATGGGCAATTAATTGATAGTAAGATAGATTTGCAAATTTAGAGGTTCGTATCGGGGATAGATCTGATTGCAATCGGGAGGTTGGCGCATTGACTGATGAAAATCGCAGCAGAGAAGAACTTATTAATGAGCTGATAAGACTGCGGCAAGAAAATCAAGAGCTGAAAGCTTCCGTCAAACAATATAGCTATGAGCACAAGCGGTCTGAAAAGGCACTAAGTCAATCCGAGGAACGCTTACATGCTGTTGTGGAAAATATGATGAATGCATTCGGCATATTTTCCACAATCAGGAAGGAAGAGGGAAATATTGAGGATTCTATGCTTGAGTTCGTGAACGAGGCTGCCACTAGTAACAGCTGGGACTCCTATTATAGAAAATACGATAATAATGCTTACGATTTTGAAAACGCAAGAATGAGCCACGGCGTCATATCAACATGGAGAGATATCGCCGAGCGTAAGCAGGTTGAAGAAGCACTGCGGCAATCAGAGGATAGGTTCTTTAAAGCTTTTCAATCAAGCCCGATGATGATGGCCATAGTAAATATTATGGATGATTGCTATATTGACGTAAATGATTCATGGCTGATGGCTTTTGGCCTTACCCGGGAGGAAATTTTAGGTCATTCGCATAGAGAGCTGAATCTCTGGAGTAATCCGGAGGATTTGCTTGAAAAGGCATTGGAGTTAGAAAAAAATAGGAGGCTCTACAACTACGAACTCTCGTTTTATAACACTAATAATCAACTCCACACAGGTTTAGCTTCCTCGGAGACTATCTATGTGAATGGTATGGCTTGCTATCTACATACTATGCTTGATATCACCAAACAAAAGCTAATTGAGAAGGAAATCGCCCGCCTTGAACGCTTAAATCTTATCGGACAGATGGCAGCCAGCATCGGACACGAAATCAGGAATCCCATGACTGCAGTGCGTGGGTTTATACAATTATTAAACGAACAGGAATGCTATGCGAAAGATAAGATATACTTTGATCTAATGATTGAAGAATTAGACCGGGCCAACGAGATTATTTCGGAGTACTTAGGAATGGCTAGGGATAAAATCATTAACCTCCAGCCGCAATCTCTTGACCAAGTAGTTAAGGCTATTTGTCCAATGCTTGAGGCTGATGGGAATTATAAAGGGATGAAAATAAAACTGGATTTACGTAACCCGCCCATGCCGCTTATTGATCAGAATGAAATCAGACAGTTGATTCTCAACATGGCCCGCAACGGTCTGGAAGCGATGTCACCGGGGGGAACATTAATGATTGGTACGACAGCGGAAGACAATGCAATTGTCCTGTCTATTAAAGACCAGGGTCATGGATTAGCCCGCGATCTGTTAGATAAGCTGGGAACTCCTTTCTTAACGACTAAGGATAAAGGTACCGGTCTGGGTCTGGCTGTATGCTATAGCATCGCTGCGCGTCATAATGCCAGGATCGAATTTGAGACTGGACCTGAGGGAACAACGTTCAAAATTTGTTTTCCTATACCCATGAAACAGGTCTCGCTCTTTGGACAATAAAGTATTGCGAGCAAAGCCGTTAATCTATTTTGGATCTTATTTAATGTAATTCAATTGACAGCTTCAAAGGTAAGGTTGCAGCATATTTATATAGAACAGTGAGGAGGAGCAGAATTGATCGATGAACGTCGCAGCAAAGAAGATCTTATTAACGAATTGATCCGATTGCGTCTGCGTGTCGAAGAACTGGAAGCACCCCCAAATAATATAATGGAGTTAGAGCAAAAAGTCGAGGATTATTCGATGGAACTGAATAACAGAAATAAGGAATTGCGATGTGACTCGGCTGGAACAGTAAGTGGTATATCCTGTGTTGCGCCTTTTGAAGTTGTTGAAATAGGAGGTAAGCGTTTTATGTTGACCAGACCTGCAGACGTAACTCCACCTGAGCAGAAGGAAGAAGCACTGCGACAGTCGGAAGAGAAATTCGCTAAGGCTTTCTATGGAATACCGATTATGATGAACTTGTGTACTGTTGATGAAGGGAGATACCTGGACTGCAACGAAGCATTATGTTCTTTGACCGGTTTTACTCGCGAAGAAATTATCGGCCACACTTCTAAAGAGCTAAACCTTTTTGCTGACTATGGGAAGACGATAGAGCACATCGCCAAACTTTTGAAGGATGGATGGATCGAGAATGCTGAAGTTGACATTCGCACCAAATCAGGAGATATCCTCAATTGTCTTTGTTGGAGTCAATTGCTTGATTTAAATGGGAAGCTTTGCCAAATAACTGGTCATATTGATATTACCCAGCAAAAACGAGTTGAGAAAGAAACTGCTCGCCTTGACCGCTTGAAACTCATCGGAGAAATGGCGGCCAGTATCGGACATGAAATTAGAAATCCGATGACCTCTGTACGCGGGTTTTTGCAGTTGTTGAATGAAAAGGAGTGCTATAAGGAAGATGAGACTTACTTTGTAATCATGATTGAAGAGCTGGATCGGGCTAATCAAATCATTTCAGAATATCTAAATATGGCCAAAGACAAAATGGTTTCACTGCAGCCCCGCTACCTTGATGCACTAATCAACTCCCTGTACCCGATGATTCAGGCTGATGCGAATTATAAAGAGATCCAAGTTATTCTTAATCTGGGCAAACCTCCAATGCCCCTAATTGATGAAAAGGAAATCTGCCAGATGATTCTCAATCTGACCCGCAACGGGCTGGAGGCAATGTCAAATGGAGGAATACTTACCATCGGAACCGCGACTGAGGGGAACGATATTGTTCTATATGTTCAAGACCAGGGACCAGGGCTGGCCCCAGATGTAGAAGATAAACTCGGGACTCCTTTCGTCACTACGAAGGATACCGCTACAGGACTGGGCTTGGCTATATGCTATAGCATCGCTGCACGTCACAACGCCAGGATCGGCATTGAGACCGGATCTGAGGGAACTAAGTTTAAGATTTACTTCCCTATGCCTATGGAACAAATTGCGCTCTTTTAATGAAAGGTATGTATGGTCCAGGCACCACACATATAAACAAAAAGGCCGGGGGAGGGTTAACCGCCCGGCCGTTGCATAGGAGAGTTACGAAAAAGGGGAGGTAGAATGTATTTCCAATATAGACCTCAATTATTAGAATACCCTGAGAATATGATTAAAATTAGCTTAAAATAGCAATATCAGGTCAACAAACAATGGCTGGGGAACCTGGCTTTTTTGGTTTTCAGGGCCGAGGCTGAGGTTAAATGAAAAATACAGTAAGGCCCCCAATTGTCCCATATTACAATTATCAGAAAACAAAAAATCCCGCCGGCTACGGCGGGTTCTTTGTTTTGTTTGGTGGGCCATGAAGGACTTGAACCTTCAACCTTGTGATTAAGAGTCACCTGCTCTGCCAATTGAGCTAATGGCCCAGGACGGTTATTTACAACAATTAAGATTATAACCCCTGAGTTTAAATAAATCAATATCGAACAGGAAATATCTGCTGAATGCAGAACTATTAGGAGACAGGGGGAGATATTATGCAGGATTTGACTATTACTAATAAATATAATGAAAAGCTGGCTGCATATTTGTTTGAACCACCGGCAAATGGACGATATATGATGGTGATATGTCACGGATTCAGAGGAGCCAAGGAAAATGGAGGCAAAGTATTTGCCTTTGCGAAAAAGCTTCAGGGATTAGGTTTAGGTGTCCTGGCGTTTGATTTTAACGGCAGCGGCTGCAGTGAAGGCGATTTCTTAAATAATACTCTATCACGGCAGGCGGATGATCTGCGGCAGGTTATTGATTATGTAAGTGATAAGTTCTCGTTGCCGATAATTCTGCTCGGCAGGAGTTTTGGGGGAAGCACTATTCTGGCTGGAGGAGCTGGTGATTCAAGGATTGCTGGCTATATACTCTGGTCGACTCCAGTATTCATGCAGCAGACCTTTGCTGCGATCCTGCCTGAAGAAATTAAGCAGCTGCAGCAGGGCAATACCGTTAGTATAAAGGATGAAGCCGGGGAGTATTGGCTTCATCCTGATCTAATTTTGGATTTTACCCAACACGATATGGATTCCTATCTGCATAGGATTAAATCGATACCGACGTTAATTGTTCATGCCAATGATGATGAGGTGGTAGATTCGTCCAACGCTTTGCATATGATAGGTAAATTAGAGAACTACAGCGTTTGCATGTTGGACCATGCCGGACACAGGTTTCTTGATAAGGTAGCCGAAAGAGAGGCTATTACCATTGACTGGTTGAAGGATACCTTCAGCTTATGACTTGGGGATGTATTTGGCAAAATTATCGAGAGTAAACCACCCGGGGACCCTAACCCTGGGGATAAGGTAAAAGTTGTTCTTGGGTGTAGCGTTACCGTATACAACCGTAACCGCTGAAGTATAACCGGCATCTCTAACTATTTGGGGTGTATCTTCGCCATATGCTCCGCTGGGGTAGCAGAACGATTTGACCGTGACACCCAATTTATTCTCGAGTATCTTCTTTGAACCAATGATTTCGTCAGACTGAACAGATGCACTCGTCTTTTTAAGATCTTTGTGATTCTGGGAGTGACTGCCTATTTCCATGCCTTCTGCTTGTATTGTTCTAATCTCCTCCCAGGTTAGGTAATTATATAGACCCGGGAACGAAGTGATAACATATATAGTGCCAGTAAAACCATGTTCCTTCATAATGGGCCAGGCTTTAGTATAAAACGACTCATATCCGTCATCAAAAGTTATAACTATAGTCTTAGCCGGAATTTGTCCACTGACCAACATTCCCAGGGATTCAGTCATAGTTACAGTATGATAACCGTTTTGGGATAGGTAATTCATTTGGTCACGAAATTTCTCTGTCGGTACATAGAGACTGTTAGGACCATTACCGATTTCATGATACATTAGAATAGGAACCGAAACGGCCATAGGCTTATGGTTGAGAGGTGAAGTCGACGGCTTTTCCGCCTGGCCGGTTATAGGATCGGGGGGAGCCAGCTCCGGAAGAGGAGTCTGATTCTGCGTATCAGTACTGGATATTTGTACATCACCGCCAGATTTGCTATCGAGATATATTCCCATACCAAAATTGAGACCTATAACAACGCCAATTATTAAGATAGGGAATAGGTACACCAAATACTTTTTCAAGATTAATCCTTCCTTGTAACTGGATGTAAAAAAGCCACCCCATGGCAGCTAATTAAGTTTAGATGGTACGCCCGAGAGGAATCGAACCTCCGCACCCGGCTCCGGAGGCCGGTGCTCTATCCACTGAGCTACGGGCGCACACTGCGTACTGATTATATCAGAATATCCTAAACAGGTCAAAGGCTTAGGTGTTATATCCTCAACAAACTTTCAGCTTGCATTCAGTAAAGTTTCAGCTTAGATATGGATAATATAGACATATTCATAAATCAGGGCAGATTTATTTAGATCAGACCAATAAAATACATATATGGAGTGGTGAATATTTATGTCAGAAACCCCGAAAATTCCAACAGAAAATGGGCATGTGCATATCGACGATGATGCTCTCGAATCCAGCTCGGCGCATGCCCCCTTGGATCCGCAGCAAGTTAAAAAAGTGCTGATCAAAAAACGTATCCAGGGGATGTCCACCTCGAAGAAGATTATATGGCTGGTGGTCATATTGCTGCTCATTGGAGGATCAGGCTATGGTTACTACAAAGTGAAAAGCAGTAAAAGTACCGACACTTATTCTACTTCGACGGTAAAAACAGGGACCGTAACTGATTATATCGAGGCTACCGGTACTTTGCAGGCGATAAAGTCATCCGCCATGGGTTTTAAAAATGACGATACTATTACTGCCATAAATGTACAATCCGGCGACCATGTCACGGCTGGGCAGATTCTGGCGGAACAAGATCCGGCTACCCTAAAGACTGCCTTGCAGCAAGCGCAGAGCACGGTCGACAAGGATCAAATCAATTTAAAATCGTCCAGCCTAACCAATGATACCAACCTCAAGACCCTGAAACAACAACAGCAGCTTTTTGCGGCTGGTGCCATATCACAAACCGATCTTGATACCGCCCAAAATAACTCGGCGAAGAGCCAATTGGACTTGGAATTGGCCCAGGCCAACCTGGCCAGCGACCAGAACAAATTAGCCCAGGCGCAGACTGATCTGGCTGAGGCCACTATTGTGGCCCCCTTTGACGGAATTATAGGGGCGGTAAATGGGCAGGTAGGCCAGATTAACGGAATCAACTCCTCTTCCAGCACATTACTTACCGTGATGAGCAATGACTTGGAGATAAGCACATTGGTGAATGAAGCGGATATTGGCAGAGTCCAGGTGGGACAGGTTGTGGAATTTACCAGCTCAGCGTATAGCAAAAAAACTTTCAGCGGCAAAGTATTGAGGATTACTCCTGCAGCCACGACCGTGAGCAGTGTCCAATATTATCCGGTCTTGATTTCCTGTAATGATGCGGATGGAGTCTTGCTATCTGGAATGTCTGTATCGGTCAAAATAATAGTTGCCCGGGTGCGTGATACCCTGACGGTACCTATGATGGCGGTGAGCTATGCCGAAACCTATCTCAAGAGCAATCCGACTCTGGCACCCAGCGGCAGCGGCAAGGCCGTAGTAATCATGCAGAACAACCAGCCGGTGGTAAAAGCCGTAACTTTAGGTATCAGCGATGGCTCCAATTATGTGGTGAGCGAAGGCTTGAGCGAAGGTGACAAAGTGATTGTAGGTACCAACAGTACTACTGCGACCAGCTCGGGCTCCAGTTCCAGCACTTCGACTAAAAGTACAACTAGAAGTTCAACCCAGGGCGGCGGAGCTATGGGAGGCCCTCCCGGGTTCTAGAAATAGAGGATAGCGAGGATAACGAACATGGCTAAAAATCTGATTACTCTAAAAGATATAAGCAAAACCTACTTAGGGGCCGGAGAGCCGGTCCATGCCCTGCGTTCGATATCACTGGAGGTAAACTCCGGAGAAATGGTGGCCATCATGGGTCCTTCCGGTTCCGGCAAATCAACTATGATGAATCTGCTGGGCTGCTTGGATAAGCCTGATTCTGGGACCTACATCTTTGCGGACGAGGATGTAATGACTCTGGATAAGGACCAGTTGGCTCATTTGCGCAGCATCTTCATCGGCTTCGTATTTCAGAACTTTAATCTCATTGGGCGGGCCAGCGCTTTGGATAATGTTTGCCTGCCGCTGATATATGCCGGAGTCTCTTCCCGGCGGGAACGCGAAGAACGCGGCCGACACATGCTAAAACTGATGGGACTGGAAGGGCGGGAAAAACATCTGCCCAAACAGCTGTCCGGCGGGCAGCAGCAGCGGGTGGCCATCGCCCGGGCTCTGGTTAATGAACCCGGCCTGCTGCTGGCTGATGAACCTACCGGGGCTTTGGACACGCGCACTTCCGTAGAGATCATGCAGCTGCTGCAGTTCTTGAACCGGGAGCACGGTCTGACTGTAGTAATCATAACCCATGAGACCGAGATCGGCCAACATTGCCAGCGGATTGTACGCTTGCTTGACGGGCAAATAGTCAAAGATGAGCCAGTTATTAAAGGCAGCCTGAACCAGGCGGCGGCGATATGATAATATGAAAATAAGGCGGGATCAGAGATGGATTTACTCTCGAGTCTAAAAATGGCCTGGCAGAGCCTATTAATAAATAAAATGCGTTCGTTTCTCACTATGTTGGGAGTAATTATTGGTGTGGGCGCGGTGATAGTAATGGTATCTCTGGGCCAGGGTACTACTTCAGGTATCACCAGCCGTATTTCCGGCATGGGTTCCAACCTCTTAACCGTTTCAGCCGGAGGCAGTTCCGGCCCCATCAGGGGAGTCTCCACTGCCAAATTGACCAACGGTGATGTGGAAGCGATTCGGGAACTGCCGCTGGTCCAGTATGTGGCGCCGGAATCCAGTGTCAACAGCGCTACGGTAGCTGCAGGCAGCTCTACCTGGACTACCACGGTGGATGGAACTTCCCCGGAGTTGCAGCTGATTAAAAACAACTGGGCGACCCCGCAGGGAAATTTTTTCACGCAGGAGGACTATGATACTTCCAGTCGGGTGGCAGTGCTGGGGAATACCGTAGTTGAAAACTTGTTTGGCAGTGCCAGTAACGCGGTGGGACAGACTATCAAAATAAATGGGCTGAGCTTCAGTGTAATCGGCGTGCTGGAGAGCAAAGGCAGCTCCACGGGCGCGGATCAGGATGACATTATTTACATCCCGCTCAGCACTGCTCAGGAGCGCCTGTTGGGGTCGACCACGGTACGGTCTATAAACGTGCAGGGCACCAGTGCAGAAGCCCTGACTCCTTTAAAAACTTATATGACTACCCTGCTGCGCCAGCGGCATCGCCTGGCAACAACCGCCGACGATGATTTCCGTATCCGCGATATGTCTGAACTACTGTCGACGCTCGAAGATACCACCAAGATGCTGACCTTCTTGCTGGGAGGAATTGCAGCGGTATCATTGCTGGTGGGCGGTATCGGGATCATGAACATTATGCTGGTGTCGGTGACCGAGCGTACCCGGGAAATAGGCATACGGATGGCCATCGGGGCCACCACCCGGGCCATCCTGACTCAGTTCTTGATTGAATCCCTGATGCTGTGTTTTATCGGCGGGGTAATCGGAGTACTCCTGGGCTGGGGGACCGGTGCCATATTAAGTGTATTGGCGAGTCTAACCATAAAAATGAGCCTATGGCTGGTGCTTTTATCAATGGGCTTTGCGGTCATGATCGGCGTATTCTTTGGCTATTATCCAGCCCGTAAAGCGGCCAATTTGAATCCCATTGATGCCCTCCGGTTCGAATAGAGCGGCCAATTTGCTCTGAGGCAGCGGCGGCGTATAATAGGGAATATATAGTGATATAGTATTGAAGAGTGGTGGAACAGAATGCAGCAAATAAAAGGAATTAAAATCTTGTTAGTTGATGATGAGCCAAACATCCTGCAATTTTTAGAACTGGGGCTGCAAAATGAAGGCTTTGAAGTGAACTGTGCTAATGACGGTCCCGCCGCCATAAATTTGATGAAGCAATTTCAGCCCCATGTGGTTATACTTGATGTCATGATGCCCGGTATGGATGGGTTCGAAGTATGCCGTATGCTTAAGAAAATGGAGAATGTAGCGATAATCATGCTGACTGCCCGGGATGAGGTTGATGATCGGGTTAAGGGCCTTACTATAGGTGCCGATGACTATATGGTAAAACCATTTAGTTTTGAGGAATTGCTCGCCCGCATCTATGCTCGGGTCCGCAATCAATATCCCAATTTATTTGGCGAAGTAGTAATCGGGCAGTTTAACATTGATGACCGCCGCAAAGAGATCAAGCTGGAAGGCCGGGTTCTTGAGCTATCACCAACTGAATATGAACTCCTTAAATATTTAGTATTTAACCACGGTTTGGTTCTCAGTAAAAAGATGATTCTCGATAAGGTATGGGGCTATGATTTTGGAGGAGAGGACAATATCGTTGAAGTGTATGTTCGCTCCCTCAGAGAAAAATTAAATGATAAAGACCATCAACTGATACGAACCTTGCGCGGCTCGGGCTATAGAGTAGATTTGTCATGAGCCGGAACCTGATTAAGCGTTTTAAAGCTGCTTTCTATCCAGATTCGATCCGGGTTCAGCTCTTATCCAGATCGCTTTTGATACTGGCTGTTTTGCTGGTGCTTATCGGTCTGCTGCAATATGCATTTATGAAGGATGTCATATATAGAAACAAGGCTTCCAGCCTGCAAAGCCAGGTGATGAGCATTTCGCAAAAGACCTGGGAACAGTTGAATGCCAATCAGTATAACGTTAAAGACAATCCAGGCGGCCCCCCTTTTATTTTCATGCCTGGTGCCAGTCTGGCTTTTGTCGATGCTGGGGGAAACTATTCCATTTTGGCTAATGGCCCAGGAAACGTGACCCCTACCAAATTGGATGCAGAGCAGTATACCCGGGAAATGATCCAGCGCCCCCGTTTTCATTACCTGGTTAGCAATAATGGGGGAGAGGAACAATTGGTAGTATTGCAGCCGATTGCGACTGAACACGGCACAATGCTGGGGGTGGCTCAAGTAAGCACCCCGACGGGTCCTCTGAAAGAGCTGCTAATACGTCAACTGCTGACATTTTTTCTGCTGGCCCTGGCAGCTCTGCTCTTTGGAATTTTGGGTTTTCTACCTGTTTTAAAGAAAACCCTGGTGCCTTTGTCTAATATGGTGGATACCGCTGCGCAAATAAATGCCGGCAATCTGGACCAGCGTTTCCCTACCCAGCAGGGGCAGATGGAAATCGATCATCTGGCCCAGTCTTTTAATGGGATGCTGGAACGACTGGAAGCTTCCTTTGAAGCGGAAAAGGAAACCCAGGAGCAAATGCGGCGTTTCATAGCCGACGCCTCCCACGAACTGCGAACTCCTTTAACCTCGATTCACGGGTTTTTGGAAGTGCTGCTGCGCGGAGCGGCCAATCAACCGGATCAGCTCGAAAAAGCCTTGAAGAGCATGCACAGCGAGTCACAGCGCCTGAACAAGCTGGTACATGATTTGCTCCTCCTAAGCAAACTTGATCGTACCCCGCATGGTGAGCTGCATATCGGTTCGTTGGACACAGTCATCAAGACGATGGAACCGCAGCTGCTTATTCTGGCTCGCAATAGAAAGGTTAGTCTTTCCGTTGAACCAGATTTACAATGCAAGTTTGACGTTGATCAAATGAAACAAGTGATTTTAAACCTATTTCAAAATGCGGTACAGCACACTGATCCTAATGATGGGCATATTCAGATATTTATAACCAAAAAGGATCATGGTGTGCAGTTAGCGGTTCATGATAATGGGCCAGGGATCAGTGAAGACCACCTGCCTAATGTTTTTGATCGATTTTATCGCATTGATTCCTCGCGGACGCGCCAATATGGAGGAGCCGGGTTGGGTTTGTCCATTACCAAAGCCATTGTTGATGCTCATGGGGGTATCCTTAGTGTCATCAGTAAAGAGGGCGAAGGATCTCGCTTTCAGGTGTGGCTGCCCGGATGCATAACCTAAAGGAAATATACATTTCTCCCTTAATGACAGCATTTATGTAGAATTATTCCTGCATAAATGCTGTTTAATTTTCAGCAAATATTCAGCGTCAGCTAAAGCAATATTCAGTTGCAGTTCAGGGATAATTCAGTCAATGCGGGTATGATATTAAAAATGACAAGTTGAAGGAGTTGCATCCATGCGACCAAGATCAGGTCGGCGTTTTGATATTATCCTCATATTTACGGCTATTTTATCAGCATTTCTAAACATATATGGCATTTGGAAAGATATGTACGCCAATGCTTACTACACCGCAGCCGTGACCAGCATGCTGCAGAGCTGGCACAATTTTTTCTTCGCCTCTCTTGATCCAGCCGGATTTATAACGGTCGATAAACCACCCGTCACATTCTGGATTCAGACACTATTTGCTTACATTTTCGGTGTTCATGGGTGGAGTGTAATTCTCCCTCAGGCTCTGGCTGGGGTCGGATCAGTGCTATTGCTATATATACTAATCAAACCTCAATTCGGGATAACGGCAGCCCGATTTGCCGCCCTGACCATGGCATGCTCACCGATAGCCGTGGCGGTAAGCCGCACCAATAATATTGACAGTTTGCTGGTGTTTACACTCCTCCTCGGAACCTGGATGCTATTCAAAGGTATTCATTCCCAAAAACCAGCCTGGATTATTGGGGCTTTTGCCATGATCGGGGTAGGTTTTAATATGAAAATGCTGCAAGCCTACATGATCCTGCCTGCTTTTTATTTATTTTACCTGTTGGCCTATAAGAGTACCTGGATAAAGAAAGCAGCCATTATGACGGCTGCAACCATAGTTCTGCTGGTTGTATCACTGTCCTGGGCAGTGGCGGTCGATACTATTCCCCAAGCCAGCCGTCCCTATATCGGGGGGAGTCAAACCAATTCGGTATTAGAACTGGCTTTTGGTTATAAGGGGAGGCAGCGCCTGACGGGCATGAACCGGGGGGGCAACGGCAACCCGGGTTCAGCCGCCAAAGATAGTGATATGTCGAACCAGCCGCAAAATCAGAATGACGACGGCAGAATGCGAGACGGCACTGTACCGGAAGGCTTTGATCCCAACGGGTCTATGCAGCCCGGCAATGTTCCGCTCAACATCAATGGAAACCGCGACCAAACGGCTTTTCCCGGCGGGAATAACGCTCCCGGAGGAGGAATGAGCGGTGGGATGTTCGGTACTGGCGCTGCAGGCCCGCTGCGGCTGCTTCAAAGCGAGCTTTCTGGACAAATCAGCTGGCTGTTACCCTTTGCAGCCTTCGCCTGTCTAGGTTTGTTGGCGGGAATCCGCCGCCGTAAGCCGCTTACTGTCAAACAGAATGAGACCTTGTTCTGGATGGCTTGGTTGCTGCCAGGAATGGCATTTTTCAGCATCGCGGGCTTCTTCCATCAATATTATCTTATTATGCTGGCCCCGCCGATTGCAGCCCTGGTTGGAGCAGGCTGGGCTGAGCTCTGGGAACATTATCGCGCTAACCAAGGATGGCCAAGGTGGCTATTGCCCGCAGCCCTGCTTGTTAATACCGCATTTGAACTATATATTCTGCGGCCCTACCAAAGCCAAATTGGAGTGGGATGGTTAATCGGAATCGGAACAGCAGGGATTGGTGTAACCCTGATATTAATCCTGGCTGCTAAGAAAGAGAAACTGACTTCAATGGCGGCAGCAACTGGAATCTTGGTATTGCTGGCAGCACCATTATACTGGGCGGCGACACCCATAATATATGGCGGCAATAGTAGTCTGCCAGAGGCTGGACCGACGAAAACCCAACAGGGGAGCGGCGTACGACAGGGCATGGGTGGCAATATGAACGCTTCGGTCGATACCAGCTTGATTGATTATCTAAGCAAGAACAATACCGGTGAGAAGTATTTCTTAATTACTACCGATGCAGGAACGGCTGAGTCATATATTATCTCCAGCGGGAAAGCGGTTGTGGCTATGGGCGGTTTCTCGGGTTCCGACCCCGCCCTGACGGTTGATAAATTAACCCAAATGGTGAACAACCGTGAAGTTAAATATTTCTTAATTCCTTCCGGTTCCAATGTGGGAGGTGGAGGCGGCTTCGGGGGCGGCAGCACTGAAGTTTTGAGTTGGATACGAGCCCATAGCACTGAGGTTCCTAAATCCGAGTATCAGTCCACCGGCAATACTACAGGTGGATCAATGGGTAGGGATGGAGAGAAAACTCTGTATAAAATAAACCAATGAGCAGGAAAGTACATCTAATTCAGAACCGGTTAGGAGGAGAACCAATGAGAAGCAACGTGGTTTACAGTGTAGTCATTCCGGTCTATAACGAAGAAGCGGTTATCCAAGAAACCTGCTGCCGTTTGACTAAGGTTATGGAAACCGTCGATGCACCGTATGAATTGTTGTTCGTTAACGATGGCAGCCGGGATCGTACCGGAGAAATTATCACCGCCTTGGCCGAAGCGGACGAACGTATCAAGTTGCTTGATTTCTCGCGCAATTTTGGGCACCAAATAGCAATTACCGCCGGCATGGATTATGCTCGGGGGGATGCCATAGTGATTATCGATGCTGATCTGCAGGATCCACCCGAGCTAATCCCGCAGATGATTGCTAAATGGCGGGAAGGATATGAAGTCGTCTATGCCAAGCGTTCTCAGAGAAAAGGGGAGACGCTGTTTAAAAAATGGACCGCAGCGTTATTCTATCGTCTGCTGGGTGCATTGGCTGAAATAAGTATTCCCCTCGATACCGGTGACTTTCGCCTCATAGATCGCAAAGTGTGTGATGCCCTGTGCAGCATTAGAGAGAGAAACCGTTTTGTGCGCGGCCTGGTCAGCTGGGTAGGCTTTCGCCAAACAGCCATCGAGTACGTACGGGAGGAACGCTTTGCAGGCGAGAGCAAATACCCTCTGAAGAAAATGCTGCGCTTCTCCATGGATGGTATCACTTCCTTCTCCTATAAACCTCTAAAACTGGCCACATATCTCGGTGCTGCGATCTCGTCGGCTAGTTTGGTTTATTTACTGGTATCTCTAGGCCAAATAATATTTACAGCTAGTCCATCGGCGGGATGGTCATCACTGATTGCCAGTCTAATGCTGCTAAATGGCTTGACCCTAATATTTTTTGGGATCCTGGGCGAGTATATAGGCAGAATTTTTGATGAAACTAAAAATAGACCGCTCTATATTCTGCGCAATAAACCCAAAGTAGAATATTTCAAACTCAAAGAGGTGAAGTGGAATGCCCATCCATAAATCGAAAATCAACCAGTTCCTGCGGTTTTGTACGGTAGGATTTGTAAATACGGGTATTGACTTTGCCGTCTTTTTCCTTCTCAATCTAATTGGGGCTGGGCACCTATTGGCGCAGGTACTCTCCTATTCAGCCGGGGTTGTGAGCAGTTTCCTGCTAAATCGAAAGTGGACGTTTAGTGTAAAAGGCAAAATTAATCAAGTTGAAATTGCGAAGTTTGTCATCGTAAACAGTATCTCCCTCTTGGCTTCATCCAGCCTGCTTTATATCATGTACGATCTAAATCATCAAGATCTGTGGCTGGCCAAGGCTGCGGCAACAGCCGGAAGCATTTTAATAAACTTTGTCGGCAGCCGTCTTTGGGTATTCACTGGAGATCGACCCATAATGGGAGATGCCATATGAGGGACTGTTTAAAAGGATTAGCTATATGATGGTATTAAAAAGAAATTTATGTAAGATAGGCTTACTTTTAATATTGTTAGCAGCTGGATTTATCTGCGTCAATTCACTAGTAAATTATAACAGTAATACCTCCATCAACTCGAGCAGGATTGGGCAGCTAAACACCGATGCTAATCAAGCCGAAGGCCCATCAGTTACTCCGCGTCAAACCCCTAGAGGGCAGAATCCAAATCCTAATCTTCGTATGGAGTCTCCCAATGGCGGCCCGGCAGGCATGCGGCCGGGAAGTGCAGCTGCTAGCCCCAGCACAAGTACCAACAGCAATACTAACTATGCATCCCCCTTACACGTGTATGCAACAATATTTTTGGGACTATTTGCCGCTGCGTACTATTTGCTTATATATAAAAAAAGAAGAATCGACCCGGGCCAGATAAAATTCATTATCGTGACCTTACTCTCTACCGGGCTGCTGTTAAGGATTTATGCTGCCACCCTGATGACGGGCCATCCTTTTGATATGAATACCTTCAAAAGCTGGGCCACGGCTGCAGCCGGCAACCTCTTCCATGTATATTCCAGTGGAAAATCCAGTGACTCCCCGCCGCTCTACATGTATATATTGTATTTGGTTGGCAAATTAGGCAGTATTCCGACCCTGACTGCCTACTATCCGCTGCTGTTAAAGCTGCCGTCCATAATAGCTGATATGGTGACATCATATATTATTTATAAATTGGCCAGAAAATATCTGACATTGGAGCTCAGTCTTCTATTATCAGCCCTTTATATATTCAATCCGGCCATATTTATCAATTCAACCTTCTGGGGGCAAGTGGATTCTTTCTTCATCCTGATAGTGGCAGGAGCAGTATGGGCCTTGGCAGAAATGAGGATAGGTCTGGCATCTGCTTTGTTCATGGCGGCTGTGCTGATGAAACCGCAGGGCATCATTTTCCTCCCGGTCCTATTCTTTGAGCTGGTAAGGCAAAAAAACTTAATGAACATTATTAAGGCTGCGGCTTGCGCTCTAGGTACCGCCCTGCTCATTGTGCTGCCATTTTCCCTAAATAACGGTATGTTGTGGATTTTTAAGCTATATGCCCAAACGGTAGGGGAATACCCCTATGCCTCAGTGAATGCCTTCAATTTATTCAGCTTACTGGGCGCCAACTATAAGAGTGACACATCTGCCTGGCTTTTCCTAAATTATCACACCTGGGGTTTGATATTTATTGTCTTGGTAACAGCCTATTCATGGTTTATTTACATCAAAGGGGACAGTAGTGCATTCATCCCGGCAGCAGCGCTTTTCCAGATTGCGGGCGTATTTACTCTTTCGACCAGTATGCATGAAAGATATTTGTTCCCTGCGGTTGCTCTGGCCATTTTAACTTGCATTTATCTTAGAGATAAAAGGCTGTTGCTATTAGCTGTCGGGTTCAGCAGTACTATATACATCAATACCCATGTGATTCTGTTTGGGACGCTGCAAGGCATAAATTCAGCTTCTTACAGCCCAACACTTATTATAACTTCGCTTTTGAATGTATTATTACTTGGGTACCTTGGCAAAGTTCTATTTGATATTGCAGTTAAGAAGAAGATTTGCTGTCTCAGCGCCCATCCGAATTGTTTTCGCGAATAGCGGAGAGTGGGGCAGGTTTCCCTTTAATCTCGAGCAGAATTGAAAATGCCAGAGCGGCCAGGGTAATGGATGCTACTGCCAAATAAACGATATGGCTGGACTCAATATAAGCAGCGGTGTATATGAGGACAGCCTGCTTTTTAGCCAGCAGCCAAGTAAAAAGCAATACGGAAGAACTGATGCCCAAAGAATAAGATAGGTTGCGGTTGGTGGAGATGAAGCCGCCGCCATAACCGGCTTCTTCTCGGGGCATTGATCCGAGGATAGAACTAGTATTAGGGGAGCCAAACATTCCCAGCCCCAGGCCCAGTAAAAACAACCCGGCGCCAATAATGAGAGTAGCCTGGGCAGTCCCCAGGGTTGACAGAACCAGGAAGGCAGTAGTTTGCAGCAGCAAAGATAGTGAAATTATCCGGGCGGAACCTAATTTGTCCGAGAAATAGCCCGCCAACGGAGCGATTATTGCCATGGTAACCGGGGTAATAGTCATCAACATTCCGGTATATGCCGGTGAAAAGTTTAAGACCGTTTCCAAATAGAAAGGCAGCAGAAAAAATGCGGAGGTCTGAGTAGAGTAGACAACCACTGCCACCAGATTGCCATAGACAAAGGTCCTATTTTTAAATAGTTCAAAGTTCAGCAAAGGATGGGGAGTCTTTCTCTCCCAGCGGCAAAAGAGGAACAGCAGTATTCCTGACGCCCCCAGCAGCATGATATTGATACCCTGACTGCCGGAAAGGGCTAATATCATTACAGTAGCGGTTGCTGCCAGGAGTAATGTGCCGCTGACGTCATAGTCCTGGCCTTCCTGGTTTAAATGCTCAACTGGCAGGTACTTATAGCCCAGATAGAATCCAATCAGGCCAATGGGGATATTGATCAGGAAGATGACCGGCCACTGAAACTTAGCCAGGAGCAAGCCCCCCAGACTGGGACCTAACATATTGCCCAGAGCAACAATGGTTCCGGTTAATCCCAGTGCTTTGCCGCGCTCACCGGCCGGAAATATATTGGCAACGATGCCAATACCGGTAGCCATCATCATACTGGCTCCGACCCCCTGGAACATGCGGGTGGTGATCAGCAGCAGCAAGGTTCGGGACAAGCTGCAGCCCAATGAGCCCAGGGTAAAGAGGAGGAAACCCCAGGTATAAATCTTATTGCTGCCTTTTTTATCGCCCAATCTGCCAAAAAAAATTAATGTAGATGTTATGACCAGCAGGTAAGCAGTGACCACCCACTGTACAGTTTCGATTTGTATATTTAGTTCCCGGGCGATACTGGGATTAGCAATATTCAAAATACTGCCATCCAGGGTAGAAATCAATATACCGATGGCGACGATTAAAAATACCTGCCATTTTAACTCTAATCTTAAAATGATCATCACTTCCAGCTTATTTGCTTCTTTATACCTAATTCATTATACGGTAAAGCTTGATTTAGATTCATCTTTAATTTTATTAAAAGTTGGCTTATAATCACAAAATTGAAAAGGTTATTGACCATGCAAAAACCACCCCGGGGATACTGTGGGGTGGCTTGGAGTATTTCTGTTATTTTCGTTGGAGGGCTAACCTCCGTTAAATACATGGGTTATCACATCCCCCAGGAAACGCGCGGCATTTTCAGCTAAATCGAGGGAAATTGTTTCGGTTCCCACTTCAAACAGCATAGCGGTAGGGTAGAGATCCTGATTATAGTCTCCTTTTCCAATATATATACCGCGGATGAATCCGGGATACAAGCTGTCAGCCGTGGCTTTAATAGTTTTGGCATAATTCAAATTGGTTTTCTCAGTTGGGTTGGAACGACCCACAACCATCATCACCCGTGAGGTGTCAACCCCGTTTATCGACGTAATATAGGCACTGGCGGGAGCTGAATCCCGGTGAATATCGAAAGCCGCATCGGGCTGTTCTTTTATCAATTGGGCGATAGTCTTACGGGAACGGTGATAGGCGTTGATATCATGGGGATCATGAGCAGATGTACTGTGAGTCACGCTTACCCCTGACTTTTGCAGAGAATCAGCTAAGGTATTCCCTACGGCATAGACATCCCCAGCGGCTGGCTGGCTAGGTTGACCGGAAGAAGGAGTATATGACTCATCGGTGTGGGTATGGTAGATGACTACATGCCTGCCCGGGGCAGCCTGGGCGGGAATAGTAACATTGGCCGGGGGAATCGCGGCGACCATGCTTGATTCTTCCGAGGCGGTGTCCGAATTGGCGACAATGTCAGCGACGGCGTTCTGCCCGTCGACCTTGGTAATAATGTACTGGACATTATGGTCATCTATATATTGGTCATCTACACTTACTGGCAAGCCGGTTTGCAGTATTGTGATTCCGTGAGTGTCTTTGATCTCATAATATGAAGAAATCTCAGCTGAATCGGAGCGCAAAGGTATTGGTTTATTCAGCATGGGAGTCTTATATATATTTAAAAAGTACGCTCCCATCATAACTATGATTAGAATGCCAAAAAACATCCAGAGGTACCGTCGGTTAATTGTCTCCATAAATAAATCCGCCTTTCCTCAATGATTACAAATATTTTGTGGAATAGGCGGAGTTATTATACGTTGATTTTTGGAAAGAACGATAGCCGCTGCAACCTTAAAAGTGGAGCGAGAGCGGAACATCAGGAGTCTCTGTAGGGGGATATCGCTGATTTATATGATTATCGCAGATTTTTTATTATTCAATTTTTGATTAATTGGTATCCCAGCTGGCCAGATATTTAATCTGTTCCGAAGTCAGTTCGTCAATAATTATTCCATCAGCCTGCAATTTCAAAAAAGCCACTTTTTTATCGATCGCCTCGGGCACATTATAGACATGATTACCCATATTCTCACGGTTCTGTATTACATGCAAGAGGGAGAGAGCCTGCAGGGAGAAACTTAAATCCATAACTTCGGCGGGATGACCATCCCCGGCGGCTAAATTAACCAAACGGCCTTCCGCCAGCAGATATAGTCGGCGTCCATCTGCCATTACAAATTCCTCGATATTATTCTTTAAGGTTCGGGTGCTTATCGCCAGAGAGTTGAGATCCGGCTTGGAAATTTCCACATCGAAATGACCCGCATTAGCCATAATCGCATTACCCTGCATTAATTCCATATGTTCCTTCCTGATTACATTGACATTGCCGGTTACAGTTATGAAAACATCACCACACATGGCCGCATGGTTCATAGGCATGACCATGAAACCGTCCATTATCGCCTCGTTGGCCTTGATAGGGTCAATTTCCGTGATGATTACTTTCGCTCCCATACCCTTGGCCCTTAGAGACACGCCTTTACCGCACCAGCCATATCCGGCGACCACTACGGTTTTGCCAGCCACTACCAGGTTTGTCGTCCTATTTATGCCGTCCCATACTGACTGTCCGGTTCCATAACGATTATCAAAAAGATATTTCATATAAGCATCATTTACAGCCATCATGGGGAAAAGCAGGGCATTGTCATTATCCATCGAGCGGAGTCTTACGATGCCGGTAGTGGTCTCTTCGCAGCCGCCTATAATATTCTGGGCTTGAGCCCGTCTATCCTTGTGCAGCAGGGAAACCAAATCGGCGCCGTCATCGATTATGGCATCGGGAAGACAATCCAAGGCCTTCTCCAGGAAAGCATGATATTCCTCATCGCTTTCACCATAGATGGCAAACATGGTAATGCCTGAATCAACCAGAGCGGCTACCACATCATCCTGGGTGGAAAGGGGATTGCTCGCGCAAGCAACTACCTTGGCCCCGGCTGCCTGCAGAGTTTGCAGCAGATAACCGGTTTTGGCTTCCAGGTGCAGGCAGCATACGATAGTTTTGCCTTCCAGGGGCCTGGTGTTATGGAATTCAGCCTTCAACATATTTAAAACGGGCATATGATTGCTGACCCATTCCAGCTTATTATGACCTGACGGAGCAAGGCCAATATCCCTAATAATAGAGAGCATCTAAATACCTCCTGGTCAATATATTTGTATTTATAAATCGTTACCATTATAAACTAAGGAAAAGAAGTGGTAAAGTTTGAGTCTTTTATTCGTTTTGCATCCGGTTGCCACATACACTATAATTACTATGCGGCTCCAGTAGAGATGTATGCAGGCTGCAGGTATCAATCCGGAGGTTTTGAGTTTGAGATTCTGGACAACTGTTATAACCATATTAATTATTGATCAATTGAGCAAGCTATGGTTGGCGGGCAAACTGGCCCTCAATGAAAGCATACCCATTATTGACGGTATTTTTAGCTTAAACTATGTTCACAACCGCGGAGCGGCTTTCGGGATGCTGCAGGGCAAGTCATGGTTATTTCTGACCATGGCTGCGTTGGTAGTTGGTGCCATGATCTATTACAACTACCGCTATTACTCCAAACCCTGGGGGCAGTATGCGATGGGGCTGATCGTAGGCGGGACCATTGGCAATGTAATTGACCGTTTGTATTTAGGATCGGTGCGAGACTTCTTCAGCATCAGCTGGTTTGCGGTTTTCAATGTGGCCGATATGGCTATCACCACTGGAGGAGCTTTAGTGTTGCTCTATATATTTATAAATGATATCGGCAACGAGCAAAAAGTGTGAACACGATAAAGGTGCCAGGAACCTAACTAACTAACTTACTTACTTGAAGAATAATAACGAGTGAGAAAAACCTTTAATAAGTTAGAAAGTTAGGTGCCTGGCACCAAATCTATCTCATTTCCACAACTCATCGGCCAGTTTCTGAATTTCCTGCTTCAATTTATGGGTGGCCTGACGATCAATTTTCCACTGGGATTTATCGGATATAATGACATCGCCCTCGCGGGCATCAGCCGGAATATCGCTGCGTTTAATATTATTCATAACACCTTCAATTTCCACCACAGCATATTCGCCTTCAAACCGGTCAATAATCCCTTTAGTCATTAGATTCATCTCTCCTTGCTTATATCCATGTCTTTGCTGTCCGTACTGAAAACTATAGTGCCAGTTTGATCGGTTCTATAAAGCGTCACCCCAGCCTTGCCTAGTCTGGTCAAAGTCTGGGCGTGAGGATGTCCATAGGTGTTATCTCTTCCGACCATAATCACGGCATACTGGGGAGCAACTGCATTAAGAAACTTAGCACTGGTAGAAGTTGAGCTGCCGTGGTGACCTACTTTCAGAACCGTAGATTTTAAATCTGCTCCTGAACCCAGGATCTGGGTCTCAGATACCGTTTCGGCATCACCGGTAAACAAAAATGACTGAGATCCATATTCCAGCTTTATAACCGCACTATAATTATTCAAGTCTTCATAGGAGTCCTGCAGCGGGGCGATGAACCGGCAAATTACTCCATCCAGCGACACAACCACTCCAGCCTTGGCGGTGGTTATTTGCAGACCTTTATTTTTTACAACCGTCAAAACATCCAGAAAAGTTTTGGTATTTTGGGTAACTTTCGGCATGTAAATATTCTTGACTGGAAAGTAATTGATGACCGTATCCAGACCGCCGACATGGTCAGAGTGAGGATGGGTCCCTATCACTACATCCAGGTCCTGAACTCCCTGCGAGACCAGGTAATTCACCACTACATCACCCTGGTCATTTTCCCCTGCATCGATAAGCATATTTTGCCCGGTCGGGGTTTGAACCAGTACCGCATCACCTTGGCCCACATCAATAAAATGAACCTTGAGTATGTTCCCGGGTGATCCCGTCGGGAGGGTAGTATTCTGCACCTGTTCCTGGGACTGATCAAAATAAGAGTTCACCGGCTGCGTAGAATTGCGGGCAGCGCACCCGGATATAAGCAGGGAGATTATAAAGAAGACTATTATTGAGCAGAGAGATTTGTTTTTCAAAATCGGCCTTCCTCTCGGTTTCTTAACTCTTCGGGACAAAGGGGCGTGGGACAGGGGGAAGGGTCCATTGTCCCACTATAAGACATCCAATGTGGGACAATGGACCCTTCCCCCTGTCCCACGCCGGAGTTAGTTCGTCCTATTAAATATATCGGAGAGGAGATACGAATGCTATTATTTTCCACAAAAGTTTTTAGATATAGTTATAATTAATAATAGTTACGTTTAATAAAGTAAAAAACTTGAGGTGTATGGAAATGAGTGAAAACGATAATAAAGATAGTTATAAAATTATGGTATCTGGAGACTCCATATCTAAAGGAGTCATTTTTGATGAAGGCAAAAGTAAATATGTGATATTGGAAGATAATTACATAAACCTTCTGCAAAACAAACTCAATGGGATAATCCGCAATACTGCCAAATTTGGGAATACGATTATTAAAGGTGTCAGCAAACTCAAAGATGACGTGTTAAGAGACGGTCCAGATATAGTACTTATGGAGTACGGAGGAAATGATTGTGATTTAAACTGGGATGAAGTCTCCAACAATCCTAATGCAGACCACCAACCTAAGACGGATTTTGATACATTTGAAATTAAACTCCGGGAGGCTTTAAATTTCCTTAAAAACAACAATATAATACCTGTAGTAATGACTCTTCCTCCACTTAATGCTGACCGATATTTGAAATGGATCAGTAAAAACGATTTATTGACTGAAACTAACATTCTTAAATATATTGGGAGTGCCACCAGGATCTATTGGTGGCAAGAAAAATATAGTTCTGCCGTTCTAAAAATTGCCGAAGAAACTAATACGATATGGATAGACATTAGAGGGGCATTTCTTCAATATCCTGATTTCACTAAGTTTATCTGTTTGGATGGCATACATCCTAACGAGGTCGGACATAAGATTATAGCCAACAAAATAATTGATTTCATTAAAACAGATTATGCGTTTCTGTTAAAAGATAAGGTCAAGTTCGTGTTTTAATTCATATTAAACGTTCAGCCAGGATAGCAGGTACAGGGGCGGGGACAGGGGGACGGGTCCATTGTCCCACTATAAGACTCCAATGTGGGACAATGGACCCGTCCCCCTGTCCCTGCTTAGCTTATCTGTTTAGAATAGAACAGAACATGTTCCCAGGAGCAAGGCACCCAGATAAAGAGGGGACATGGCAATTAGCAGAGCAATGGCTGCGATACGGTGTTGGGATTTGAATAACTTCACATTAAGTATGGCTGCGACTGCTAAAATAATTAAAAAATCCAATCCTTGTATCGTATTAGATAAACCGGCGTAAAGTATCGTTATACATAGTAGGTAGGCTAGCACCGCCGGACCCAAGCCCAAGCATAGTTCTGCCCAGGTATTTGGGGGCTTATTGTCGGGAGGGGTGTTATTATTTCCGCTTGCATCATCTACATTAGGCGGCAAATCATTCATACCTTTAATACCTTCTTTCTGTCGAATAATTTAGACCCCAGATTGCGGTTAATATAGATTAAACTTATCACACAAAGCACTTGAAAGTCAGTTAAGCCTATAAAAGCTATTTTCTCGACCCGGATAAATTCCAAGAAAAAGCGAAAACTTAAATAGCCGTTTAGAAATATCTTGAATAGTTCTCCCGGTTCTACCCCCTGTTTCTTTCTCCAGGCCAAATAGAACGCCAATAATATATCAAAAAGTATTTCGTAGAGTTGGCTGGGATGTCTAGCTACATGATCTCCCAAGTCTATACCCCACGGTAATGAGGTGGCCTTACCATAGCAACAACCCCTTAAGAGGCAGCCTACCCGTCCTACAGCCATACCGACGGTTACCGGAATGGCGATCTGATTTCCCAGACGTTCTTTTATTTTAAATAATTTCTTTGCTAAAAAGGTTCCTGCTGCGCCACCAATAAGTCCGCCTACAATGGTTCGGCCTGATAATAACACTGCAAAAGGATGGGGGGAAGAATTCAGTTCCTGCCAATAAATTAGAATTATGGGAAGCTTGCTGCCGATTACGCCTCCTAGGATGGCAAACATAGCAATATAAAAGGCATTGGCACTCTCTATATGGTCTCTTCGCAATTCAATGATATAAACGAAAATACCGCTTAGCAGGGCCAGCGAAACAAAAACCGGATATGCCTCCACCGGAAAGCCCCGGAGGTAAAAGAGTACTGGCTTTAAGCCCCAGCTGGTGTTAATGATTCTCTTCCCCCTCCTATGGTTAATAACGTTGACATTTCTTAATTCCCTTACCCACCCGGCAGCATTGTCCGTTAGGGTCATTGAGACAGCCATACAGTTTCATGGCGCCACAGAGTCCGAAGGCCCCTGAAGTTTTTAACACTGCCAGTATCCCTACAGTTACCCAACCGATGAGGGGATTGAACATATATAAGAATATGAGCGCATCGGCAGCAATTACGGCACCTACAACATGGGTAAACCTCACTGCATTTTCATCCAAAATAATTGCTGGCGAAGGAAAGAAACGATTGAAAGTCTGGGTATAGAACCAAACCAGAGGAGCGCGCTTCACTTTCAGCAGGGCTGATAATATCAGGATGGCTAAACAAACCCATACCAGGATTTTACTATGGATGATTAAAGATATCCATAGTAAGAGAGAGATGCTATATTTGCAAAAATTAAAGGCAGCATTGGGTATTTCCACGGGACGCAACTCAATCATATCTACCCACATCCTTTTTTAGTATCCGGGGAAATAACATCCCGGTCTTACGTCGGTACTCCTCATATTGAGGAAATCTTTGGATTAAAAGGCCTTCCTCCTGCAGCGCCCGGTAATACATAAAGGGAACGAAAATCACGGTGACTGCCAGGAGGGCAGCGATATTTCTGAATACCAGGCAAGCCCCAAAAAACATGAGGATAAGAGAAGCATATAAAGGATGCCGAACCCATCTATACATGCCAGTCTGTATCAGACTATGTTTGTCATAGATTTTAATTTGATTAGCCCAGTTTTTACCCAGGTGGAATCTTCCGCTTATATTTATAAAACAACCAGCCACAATCATCGTTGTCCCCAGAACCATTAAGATCTCTTGGGTATGAACAGGAGAAATCCGCCATACCCATTTACCACTTAGCAAGAGGAGATAGAATAAAAGGAAAAACAGAGTCATGCTGCCCGTTTCCACAATAGATTTCTTTTCCGATTCTACATCTTCATCTCGAGAATACAAGCTGAAATCAATAATTATAGAGACAAACAAGAGAAACACACATAAACAGATGATACTTTCAATGGCAATATAAAACCAATCTTGTTCCAGAAACGCCGTCATATGTTTCCACCTCGATGTATGGTGTTATAGGCTGAAAAAGGGATCTTTCTCAGATCAGGTGTAATAACGTGAACACATTCTTTTTGCATGGATTTCATATCAAAATTATAGGCATCTAAGAAAGAACTGACACTGATGCGGAATGTATTCTGGTCGATGTACTCCATCTTTTGCTCTTTGCTTTTCATGAAAAAGTTCCAGGGAACTATATGGCGGAAATCATATAAAAATCTGCAGCAATCATAGCCGGCTTTAATATCGTCTATGCTCTTGCCGGCATTTTTCAAGGCGTCTTCAATAGTGAATGCAAAGGTGTTATTGATTAGGTGCAGATAGTCTTGGATTCTGGCATCTCGGGTGATGGGTATAAAGCCGCCCTGGGATGTTCGGTACAGATAGCTTATCGCAATCCGTTCCACATTACAGGGCAAAGGGACAAAATCATCCATTTTCAACATCCCGCTGCTTTGAGATGCTAACCTTTGCAGAACTCCGGAAAGGGTAATCCGATGCTCTTTGACGTCTTGATTGTTTCTTCCAAAAAAAGCGGTGGGTTGAAAGTTAATTCCCCTGACATAAGGCTGCTTTAAAGCAAATGCAAAGAGTTGGCCCAGTTCAGAATCATTAATTCCTTTGGAAATACTTGCTACCAGGGTAGTAGGAATTTTGTAACGAGAAAGATTGCCTAAAGCCTTAAGCTTCTTCTCCAAGAGGTTCTGGCCCCGCAGCTTGAGATAGGTAGTTTCCTTAAACCCGTCAAACTGGAGATAGACTTCAAATCCCCCTACGAATTGCTGCAAACTTTTCACAAAACCTTCATCCTCAGCAAGTCGTATTCCATTGGTATTCAGCATCACATACTTGAATTGTTTGGCTTTGGCGAGGCGTAATATATTTTCTATCTCCGGATGCAGGGTGGGCTCTCCGCCACTGATCTGCAGGATTTCAGCCTGCCCGCCTTCTGACTCCTGCAAGAAATCCATCATTTTGCTAATGGTCTCTAGGGGAAGAAAATTACCTGCGCCGGCATTCGCGTAACACAGCGGACAGTGCAGATTGCATTTATTGGTAACCTCAATCAGACCAATGCAGGCGTGCTGATTATGTTGCGGGCAGGTGCCGCAATCAAAAGGGCAGCCCTTTTCTACCCGGGTAAGGATCTTGGCGGCCGTCCCGGGCTTATCATACTGCCTTTTCCGGAGATGGTAATCCGCGCTCTCTTCCAGGATCTCGCATTGCTCGCCGTGAACTGGGCAGTATTTCAGCAGAAAGACCTGTTGATCCTGCAAGATTACCTTGGCAGGAATTCTCTGCAAGCATTGCGGGCAAAGGCTATTGGTAAACTCATAAAAAATGTAATTCCTCTGGTCAGTATGATTTTGATGTTGCGTATCTATCAACTTTAAACTCCTTAATCCCCTGGATAATCAGATAAGAATTTCCCGCTATATGAACCCAATTATACTATAAAACGAAATATTTGCCTGCTTTCAACCGGTGATGTGAGCGAACAGAAGCTTGCCGTCTCTATCTCCACCGCGGCACACAACATATACCATGTCTCAAAATCTCAACTTATTAAAATTAGAAATACCAGTGCATTAAATGAATTAAGTGATATAATACACTAAAGGTACTGCGATTATCAGATAAATTATCACGCAGTTGCAGTGATGGGAGGAAGCACCTTGGAAGTAATTGATGTAGCGGGTATTAGATTTGCTCTGGACCTCTCGCAGCCTCTTTGGGAACAGGTCTTGCACCAGATCAGGGGAGCTGTAGCCCGAGGTGAACTCAGAGCTGGAGAGAAGATACCTTCTCTGCGCGAACTTGCTGGTCAGCTAAGAATTAATCCGAATACGGTAATGAGAGCTTACCAAGAACTGGAGCGGGATGGCTTAACGGAAACCAGACGGGGGCAAGGGACATTTATTACCGCATCCCAACCCAAAATTACCGAAATAAAAATTTCACTGGCACGGGAAGCGGTTCAGGAGTTGATACATGCCATGAATAATCTGGGTGTAGATAAAAAAGCAGCTTTGACTTTGTTAGAGGAGGCGGTATGGCAATGACTGCAGTAGACATGCAAAATGTAATTAAAAAATACGGTTCGACCGTGGCCTTGGACTCACTTACGCTGAGCATTCCCGAGGGGCAGATAACTGGGGTTCTCGGTCCTAATGGGGCGGGCAAATCTACCTTTTTCAAAACCCTAGTGGGTCTTACCAGACCTAATCAGGGGGATATCACTGTCCTCGGCCAAAAACCGTCCTGGAAGGTTAATAGACAAGTGGCCTACCTAGCCGATCAATGCCGCTGGTACGAATACCACACCGTGCGTGAGGCTGTTGAATATGGGCATGCGGTTTTTCCGGATTTCAATATGGATAAGGCTCAAGAGCTGGTTTTATCATTAGGATTGGCCAATGATGCAAGTGTGGGCAGTCTATCCAAAGGGCAAAAAGCCCGGTTGCAATTAATCCTTTGCCTGGCCCGCGATGTCCAGCTTTTACTGTTGGATGAACCCTTCTCTGGCATAGACATGGTATCCAGGGAAAAGATTATTGAGGGTATAATTCAAACCTTTAGCAATAACAAACAGACAATCATAATTAGTACGCATGAAATTCACCAAGCCGAAAGCCTCTTTGACCAGGTAATTTTCATGGATCAGGGTCGGGTCATCATGGCGGGGGAAGTTGAAACCCTGCGCCAGGAGCGTGGTTCTATCGAAAATATATATAGGGGGTTGTTTCAATGACAAGATTTTGGGCACTTATAGACAATAGTGGTAAATTCAATAAGGATCATAACTACACAGCAAATTTACGGTGGCAATTATTTAATACATTACTTGTTCTGCTGACTTCAGTTGGCTTTTCCTACTCCCTTGGGCCTTTTAGCCTATTGGCTTTTGTCCCGGTTTTCTTGTTATTTGCTGCCTTTATCTCGGCCAGCAGCCAGATCAGCAGGGAATGGAGGGAGCAAACCATCAGCTGGTGGCTGACGGTTCCTTGCTCCCGCAGCGAACTGCTGGCATCCAAACTGTTGGGAGCATTGATCCGTTTAACCAAGATTGCCGGAATATCCATAGTGGCTACGGCCCTAATCGCTCTGGGATGGATATTGGTTAAACCTGATATATGGACTATGCCAGCTATAAGCGTTGCCGCCCTCATGGCTTCAAAACTGTATATTCTAACCATAATAGTTTTACCGCTGGCTATGGCTCTGGGAATGTTCTTTGCAGTTCTAATGCGTTCCCGTTTTAAATTTTTCGCGCCATTCATCATAGCTTTTGTGGGAGCGGCTTTTGGTGCCGGGGCAAACTATCTGCTGCCTATTTTGGGGAAGACGGAGGTTGATACCCAGTTAACCCTCATATCTCAAATACCGGTTTTTAATCTTTCATTAACCGCTATTGTCTTAAGAGTAGGGTTGATGCTCGTCATTGCCGCAGTTATTCTGGCTTTATCGTCCTATCTGCTCGCTGAGCAGACTGAAGTATAGAATTTTGGGCGCGAATCTACTTCTCTTAATAATGGTAACCACGACCTGTCCCCTCGTCCCATAAATCGTCCTCTTGGCTTTTCAGATATCAAGGTCGTCAGGCATATTTAGAACCCAGGCTGGCTATGCTAAAACCAGGTTGAAAATGGCCTATTAACGGAGGCGATACCATGAATGTAATTGAGATTAATAAACTAACTAAATACTATGGCAAATCGCGAGGGATTGTTGATGTCAGTTTTAATGTGCAAGAAGGAGAGATTTTTGGTTTCATCGGACCTAATGGAGCTGGTAAATCAACTACCATTCGCACCCTCTTAGCATTAATTTATCCAAGTAGCGGCTCAGCCAAAATATTTGGCAAAGACTGCATCAAAGAAGGAGCAGCAATCAGGCAGCATATCGGATATCTACCTTCGGAAGTGTTTTACTATGACAACATGAAAGTTATCGACCTATTAAAATATTCGGCTAGTTTTTACCCCGACGTTGATAATAAACGTATTTACGGATTAGCGGAAATTATGGATTTAGACCTAAATCGGAAAATTGACGACCTCTCTTATGGCAACAAAAAGAAAGTCGGCATTGTACAAGGTTTATTGCACAGCCCGAAACTTGTTATTTTGGATGAGCCCACCGGTGGTTTGGACCCCCTCATGCAGCGTAAGTTTTTTGAGCTCATTCATTTAGAAAACAAAAAGGGAGTGACCGTTCTTTTCTCATCCCACATTCTGAGCGAAGTTCAGAAGATATGTACACGAGTGGGCATAATCAAAGAGGGTAAAATGGTTAAGGTTGAAGAGATAAGCACCCTGGAGCATAACAATTATAAGCGATTCAGGATTGAAATGATGGAACTGACGCCAGCGGACTATTTTAGTCTGCCCGGTATCAGCAGTTTATCCATAGAAGATAAAGCTGTCAGTTTCATTTTTAACGGTGATATTAACAAAATTATTGAAAAGCTTTATGCACGCAAAGTAATCAATCTCATTGTGGAAGAGCCTTCCTTGGAGGAAATATTTATGCATTACTATGAAAAGGAGGCTTAACCAGTGAACATCTACCGGCAAGAGATGAAAATGTCGCTTCGTTCCATGATCTCATGGAGTTTGGGTTTGCTGTTGGTGTTGCTTTTTTTCATGTTCATGTTTACCGCGATCTCCCAAGATGCAGCATTAATCACGCAAATGACTAGCCAATTCCCGCCGGCGGTGGTAAGAGCATTGGGGCTAAGCAGTCTGGACTTATCCACCGTACTGGGCTTTTATGGCTACGTATACCTGTTTATCCTGCTGACAGGTTCAGTATACGCTCTGAAGTCCGGTATCTCAGCTCTGTCCGAGGAAGTCAGAGCGAAAACAGCGGATTTTCTGGTATCCAAGCCAATTACCCGAACTACCATAGTAACTGCCAAAATAATGAGTGTAATTACGCTGGTTGTCTTGCAGACCGTCATCTATATAGGCGGGGCCTTCATTATTACCCAATTAATTACCAATCAGTATTTTGATGAAGCTACCTTCTTAATGATTAACCTGAGCTTATTCCTGGTGGAATTATTTTTTGTAGGGTTAGGATTGCTGTTATCGGTCATTATCAAGAGGATTAAGACAGTTTTGCCCATTGCTTTGGGCATAGTGTTTGTATTTTGGATCCTGCAAATGTTAAATCAATCTCTGGCAGATCCAATATTGGCTTACTTAACCCCATTTGCTTACTTCGATATTGCGAAAATTATTGCGACGGGCAGCTATGAAACGGTTTATTTATTTTGTGATGCGATTTTAATTGCATTTTTTACGGTGCTTACTTATATAATCTATCAGCACAAGGATATGCCATCGGTATAGTAATTCTATCGTTTTCTTAACGGCGCGTCTTCTTCAACTGCGAAAGGAATGGTTTATCAATGAATATCGTTTTAAGAGAACTGCGGGCTAATGGAAAATCACTTATTATATGGTGTGTATCTATGGTTGCTCTTATTGGGGTGGGTATGGTTAAATATTCGGGCATAGAAGCAATCGGTCAAAGTGCCAACGACCTTGTTAATCAGTTACCAGCCGCTATGAAAAGTATATTAGGCATGAATTTATTAGATTTAACCTCTATAGCAGGGTATTATGGGGTCTTTTTTCTTTACTTCTTGCTGCTGGGGGGGACCCATGCAGTTATGCTCGGTGCCATAATCATTTCCAAAGAGGAAAGAGACAAGACGGCTGATTTTTTATTCGTGAAACCTATTCAACGCAGCAGGGTGATAACTGCCAAGTTAATTGCAATTCTAATTAACTTGGCGATATTTAATCTAGTAACGCTATTGGCATCGGTTTTCTTTGTTGCCATGTATAACAAGGGTGAATCTATAAACAGTCAGATCAGCTACTTAATGATCGACCTATTCATACTGCAGGTAATCTTTGAGGCTATCGGCGCGGGAATATCAGGGCTGGCTAAAAACACCAAGAAAGCCACTTCATTTGCATCGACACTATTTTTAATCACGTTTTTGTTATCAACGGCTATAGACCTCTATAATAAGATAAGTTTCCTAAAATACTTCACGCCTTTTAAATACTTTCCCATTACTGACGTCATGAAAGGCTCTTTTGATCCCCTATTCCTATGCTTAGCCGCAGTAATTGTAATTGGATCTACCGCTTTGACCTATATCACCTTCCAAAAACGCGATATCTATATTTAAAAGTTTTAAAAGTGTCTCCACCGCTAATAGCTCTATAATAGTCATAAATAGTACCAGAAGCGTCGTGAATCATTGCGGCGTTTTATTTTCTGGAACGCTTTAAAGCGGCGAAAAAGGCTATTTCCAAAACATCACTGAAACGTTATTATTAGGAAGAAGACGGTAAATTGTTGAACTATTTCTACAAGGGACCTTTATTGCTGTGAGGTGAAAAGCTATGGATAATATGCCTTTCTACATGGTATTTGTCCAATCACTACCGGAGACTTTAATCTTAATATACCTAGGGCTGGTCTTAATTGATGCGAAGCCCCCTGTCATAAAAGTGCTGGGAATCGCTCTTGCCTCCGCCTTGCTTAGTTATATCCTGCGATCCATACCATTGCCGCTGGGAGTAAATGTTTTTATTCAGATTCCTGTTATAACAGCCCTGCTTTGGTATGTATGTAAACTGCCTTTATCATTGGGGTTAATCAGTACTATTCTGGGTATTTTGGGTGTTGGCACAGCAGAGGTCATCTTCGATGCTTTAGTGTCGGTAGTTACCGGAATATCTCCCCCACAAGCCATGGAGGTCCCGTTATGGCGTGTTTTATACCCCCTTCCCGAATTTTTATTTCTAACTTTATTAATACTTTGGTTTAAACAGAGGCGAGTTAACATAACGAGCCTTATTAAGCCGCTATCAATGACCAGCAGAAATAATTTCAGTGAAAATGTCAGTCCCATCTTACTGCTTTGTATGACGGTTTTATTAGTAACAATTGCATTTTATTGCGAGTTTTATCTGGAGGATTTTACACACATTTCAAGAGAATATATTATTATTACGCTGTTCGCAGTTTCAATGATAGCAGTATTATTAACAATCACTTTAATCTGGAAAATGTTCTATATAAATAAACAGGAAAGTCTTATGGATATACAAACGCTTAATATCAGCAATCTGCAGGATATGATGCAAATTATCAAAGCCCAACGGCATGATTTTATTAATCATCTGCAGGTAATTTACGGGTTGCTTAAGTTGGGGGAAAATGAGCAAATTGAAGATTATATCAGTTCACTATATAAAGAGATACAAATAACTGGGGATATTCTGCGCCTGGCTATTCCTGAGTTAAGTGCCTTTCTGCTGGTACAATCAGGTCTGGCGGCTACAAACAACATATCTATGGAAATAGAGCAAGAGACTGATCTGGGTGGTCTTCATGTTCCGGCTGCAGAATTAATTGTGGTGGTGGGTAATCTGCTTAAGAATGCCATGGAAGCCGTCAAGAATTTAGAACCGGATCAAAGAAAGGTTAAAATAAAGATATTTGAAAAATCTAAATGTTATGTGATTCAGATTCAAAACCAGGGGTGGATTCCCCGAGATTTGAGAAGCAAGATATTTGAACCCGGCTTTTCAACCAAAAATAATGCTGCCGAACGTGGAATAGGATTGGCCTCAGTAAAATACCAGGTGGAAAAATACCGGGGAATGATCGTAGTGAGCAGCCATCCACAAAAAGGAGTTCGTTTTACGGTATGTTATCCCAAGGAAAGAAGGAGGAAGAGTGCTTGAGTATTCACGAGTTGGCAGTTAAATGCGCGGCTTATCTGGCGCGAGAAGTGGGAAGTGATACCAAGCAGGAACTTCGTATGGCTTACGGGCTGGAAGTGCTGCTGGGTGAGATAGTAAAAATGGTCTTATTATTATGGTTGGCCTGGATGCTGGGTATATTACTGGAGGTCATATTCATTAGTATTGCCGCAGGATCTTTGCGGTTAGCATCCGGCGGAGAGCATTGCAGCGAGTACTATCGGTGTCTGGTTGGAGGCACCGTATGCTTCATATTATTAGGAGTGGGAGTTCATAACTTAAACATCTTTTTCAACGGTTCAGGTGCTTATATAACTATAGTCGCAAGCATTCTGCTCTCCTGGTCAATACTCTTTAAATACGCTCCCGGCGAAACCGAGAACAAACCGATAAATAGTGAAGAAGAAAGAGTAAAATTCAGACGACTTTCTATATTAATTGTCTTTATGTATGGACTGGTGATGCTGCTGCTCATGCATAATTATCTTTTGCGCCCCCTGGTCCTGCCTATCCTGGTTGGGATGGTGGAACAAGCATTTACGGTAAGCCCCTGGGGGTACCGGTTTATGCACTTTGTAGATGGGGTCTTAAGTTATAAAAAATGGGGTAGAAAGAAATATGATTCTACGAGTACTAATAGTTGATGACGAACCGGCGGTAGGTTTATATTTAAGAACAATTATTGAGGAAGTGCCTGGTGTGGACGTGGCTGTCATTGCCGCCAGCGGACAGGAAGCTCTGCAAAAAGCAGCAATTTACTTACCCCAGATAGTATTCTTAGATATTGACATGCCAGATATGAATGGGTTAGAACTAGCTCGGACACTGGTGGAAAGCCAGGAAGATATTTTCCTGGTCTTTGCAACTGCATACCCTGATTATGCTTTACAGGCATTTGAACTGTACTCTTTTGACTATATTCTAAAACCCTTCAATGAAAAACGAATAAAAAAAACCCTGAGCAAACTGATTGAAAAAATACAGCATCAATCATCCCGGCGATCAGTATTTGACAACTGTATTGCTATAGAGACACAGACCGGAAAGATATGGCTGAATCCAGGTGAAATACAATATATTGAAAGTCGCAAACCCAGCACTATTATAAAAACCTTAACCAAAACCTATATAACCAAAGGCGGCATGGATACTTTTGAAAAAATACTGCAGCCATATAATTTCTGCCGTTGTCATCGCAGCTATCTGATCAACCCTAAATTAATCAAAGAGATTATCCGTTCTGGCCGGACTTTTCAAATAGCTTTGATTTCAGGCGAAAGGATTTTATTAAGCAGAAGACAGGAGAAGACCTTAAGAGACATACTCCAGTACCGGGTTTAATATACAGAGAAATAATAGGAGAATATAATAAAAGACTATTCAAGCAGCTGATTTATGTCGGTTGTTTTTTTTGTCAAAAATCGCATTGTTTCGACATAACCTAACCCATTGGGAAGCAAATTTAACCCATTTGGTGCAGAAGACTTGAAATTACTGTTGGGTGAATTATATTAATAGATAATACCTAATAAATGGAAGGGGGGGAGAATCTATGATGAAATCAAAGCTATTTATTATCCGTACTTTATCCATGTTTTTATTGGTCGTAGCCAGTGTCACTGTACAACCTGCTTGTTTATACTTTTGGTATCAGCCGAAACTGCCCGAATAAATCATTAATAATGGGGTATATATGTTTTCATTAAGAGGATTCGCAGCTCAAGTACTTGTTTTCACCTTATTTAGCAATCAGGTGTCACTTGTACATTAAGAAACATAAAAAGAGACAGGGGACGTTTTGTTAGCCATCAAATCAAGACTCAAGATGGCATACAACTCGTCCCCTATCTCTTTTATCCAGAGGTTATTTGAGGCATTTCGATCGCTTTTTCTGTTGGCGAAATATATTATTGGCAGATCTCACCTCCCTGGTTTAGTTTTACTATACCCAGTTTAGCCTGGCAAGAAATAGCGGCACTGGTGGATGACTTCTTGACGGACAAAACCCTGTATTGTAAGATTGTTCCAGTCGGGAACTACATAAAAATTTCAAAACCATGAAAATGCCCGGAATTAAAGTTTGATTATCTTATAATAAGGAGTAGTTGCTATGAATAAGAAAAGATGGTGGGCACTGGCCATATTTGCCGTTTTGTTAGTAGTGTGGGCAGTCAGCGCCACCAAAGTAAAACAGATTGAATCCACAAGCACCTCTAATTATCTAACCTATTTAAACCGAATAGAGAACAAACAGGCTTTAACTACCCAAATCTACCGGCCGGGAAAAGGCAAAATATTAGCCTTGGTTAAGCTTGAAGGGGAGATAACTGAAACACCTGCTAGTAGTCCTACCGTGAGCAGCACCTATAATCATCCGGTATTTCTTAAGCAGCTTGAATCTGCTTTTTCCCGTGAAGATGTAAAAGGGGTGATCATGCAGGTTAATTCACCTGGCGGTGGTGTGTATGAAAGTGATGAAATTTATAACCGTCTTTTAGAGTTGAAAGCCAAATACAAAAAACCTTTGGTAGTATATATGGGCCAGGAAGCCGCTTCCGGCGGATATTATGTGTCCATGGCGGCCGACAAGATATACGCCAACCGCAATACCATTACTGGTTCGATTGGAGTAATCCTCAGGACCTATAATTACCAAGAGCTGACCGATAAAATAGGTATTAAGGATGTAACCTTCAAAAGCGGTCCTCAAAAGGATCTTTTAAACCCTATGCGCCCTTTAACTGCCGAGGAAGCAGCGATTGCCCAAGGTATCGTGAACGAAAGTTACAGCTATTTTGTGGATGTAGTAGCGAAAGGTAGGAATATGGATAGAAACCGGGTCTTACAGTTGGCAGATGGGCGAATTTATTCAGGACCCCAGGCCAAAAACCTGGGTTTGGTAGATGAACTGGGCAACCTCGATCAGGCTATTAATGGGACAGCCGAACTAGCTAATATAACTGATCCCCAGGTCTTGTTATTTGAAAATCCGGGTCCTGATCTCTTCAGCTGGCTCACATCCATGCGTGCATCGTCTTTTGATTTGCTGGGATTAAAGCAGCAAGTAGACCAAACGCTAATGCCCCAACTTATGTACATTGCTAACTGAGGAGGAAAATATATGACCGAATATGGTGAAAATATCGGGGCCCCTGAGCAGGAATCTACTGTCGCCCCATCAGACGAAGCAAACCTAAACAAGTATCGGGCGGCTGGTTTCTGGATACGTCTTTTCGCGTTTTCAATTGACCTGCTAGTGATAATGGGGCTAAATGCAATAATATGGGATTCGTGGCTGCCCGTTGCAACTCAGCCATCCCTACTATTTCAAGTATTACATACTAATGAACTATTCCTAGGCCTTACTGGTGCTCTTTACTTCATACTTATGACCCGTTATTTCCAGCAGACGCTGGGTAAAATGATCGTCGGTATTAAGGTAGTCCAACATAGCGGAGAGCCTTTAAGTTGGATTACCGTAATATTTCGTGAATTGGTAGCCCGAAGCCTATCCCAAATCATGGGACTTAACCTGGGTTATGTGGTATGTTGGTTCAATGCTGAAAAGCGTTGTGCGCATGACTTCTTGAGTGATACCTGGGTGGTTTATGAAAAACCCATAGGCGATTCTTGCTTGATTCAGCTTGAAGCGAATCGGGTAGCATAGGGGATATGTAGGTGCAATCAGGGGGATGGTTCTGTTGATGGAACTGAAATAGCGTGGTATTATTGATAGAATGCTATGGTAAGAACGATCAAGAGAACCGTCCCCTTGATTTATAATTTGTGTTTTATGGAGGGTAATAAAAGATGATAAGTGTTACTAAGCTTTTGTTTTCCACCGAATACTTTGGTGATTCACTACGTTACAGTCAGGATTCCCGGGGAGCGATGCATGGCGTCACCACCAACGCTGGACCGGTTGTGGTGTGGAATTCCACCAGGACATGTAATCTTAAGTGCCGTCACTGTTATATGGATTCGGACTCGAAAAAATATAAGGGCGAATTGACTACGGATGAGGCCAAGAAGTTTATTGACGACTTAGCAGAATTTCGAGTTCCCGTCCTGCTGTTCTCTGGTGGGGAGCCGCTTATGCGGCCGGATTTTTTTGAATTGGCTGCCTATGCTGCGGCTAAGAATATTCGTCCGACCCTATCTACGAATGGTACGCTGATTACACCCGAAGTTGCTCAGCGGATCAAGGATATTGGAGTAGGTTATGTAGGCATCTCATTGGATGGCCTGCGAGAAGTTAATGATAAATTCCGGGGAAGGGAAGGCGCTTTCCAAGCGGCTATGCAGGGAATCCAAAACTGTGTGGCGGTCGGCCAGCGAGTAGGGTTAAGGTTTACAATTAACCACCATAACCTGCAAGAGCTGGACGACATTTTTGATTTTATTGAGGCTGAAAAGGTTGATCGGGTTTGTTTTTACCATTTGGTCTACTCGGGCCGCGGCAGTCAAATGATTGATGAAGATGTAACGACCGCCCAGTCACGACAGGCCATGGATGTAATTATTCGCCGGACCCGTGATTTTGAAGAACGTGGTTTAGTCAAGGAAATTCTAACCGTTGATAACCATTGTGACGGAGTGTATCTATACCTGAAAACTCTGGCCCAAGATCCAGAACAAGCTGAAAGGATTAAAGAGCTTATTTCTATGAACCGAGGCAATCGCTCAGGAATTGCGTTTGCGGAGGTTGACCCCCTTGGATTTGTTCATCCCGATCAATTTACCCAACACCATACCTTTGGTAATGTACGTGAACGTAAATTCGGGGAAATCTGGACAGATCTGAGTAATCCCATCCTTGCTGGGTTAAAAGACAGACAACATTTGCTGAAGGGCAGGTGTGCTGCTTGTCAGTATCTAGACATATGTAATGGTAACTTCCGGACGAGGGCTGAGGCGGTAGCAGGAGATTTCTGGGAATCTGATCCCGCATGTTATCTCACCGATGAAGAAATTGGAATAAGTAACCAGAAGTAAGCGATTGCAGATAAATTAGTAAATTGGGATACAGCGGCCATTTTCGAATACGAAAATATTGCTCCTATGGTAAGGTTGGCAGTGCCGAGGAATGAACATTTTATTAACCTATTGATTGCAATGGGAACAGGGAGCCAAAAAAAACAGCCAGCCAGCTGGAGAGTGTTTATAAAATGGGGAATCTTAGCCTCGATTTATGGGAGTTTGAATAGAATTAAATTGCTTACTATTATACTCCATCCCCATTAGTAATCTATTCCCATCTTTAACCGAGTCTAAATACTAATAAAACTTGCCCTGCAATTTATGAGATTGGCTGCCGCATTCCCCTTCCCTCTTATCATAAGCGTCTAAGTGTAAATATACCCACTACATGCTCTCTTTGTCGACAATAGGAATATTGGAGCAGGCTTTTACCGTAACCCCCTTGGGCTACTGCTCTATTCATTGGGTTGATAACGCGTTAGGTGGTTATAAAAGGTCCGAGAAAGAGGATATACAAAATGGATATTCTAATCGTTGATGATGATATACCCACGGGCCTCTATCTAAAACACATTGTCTCACAAGTACCGGGAGTTACCGTTATTGGTGTAGCTACCAGTGGTTCTGAAGCACTTAGGATGGCCAGTGAACATAAACCTCAGGTCGTATTTTTGGATGTAGATATGCCGGAGATGAATGGCTTGGAAGTGGCCCACAGGATGGCTGAATGGCAGAGCGAAATATTATTTGTATTCGCCACTGCTTATCCTAATTATGCCATGCAAGCCTTTGAGCTATATGCCTTTGATTATGTACTCAAACCTTTTGATGAAGAACGGATTAGGAAAACGCTGCGCAAGCTTAACAACAGGTTAACGTTTCAAATCCTTCCTGCTTTCAATACTAAGGAAATCATTACTATTCAAACCCACGGGGAATCACATTTGTTGAAACCAGAGCAGATCGTATATGTAGAAAGCCGCAGGACAAAAGTATTGATAAAAACTTTAACAGACACCTATTGCATAAAAGGAAGCCTCCACAGCTGGAAAGAAAAACTGGCTCCTTATGGTTTCGTGTCAAGCCACCGAAGTTACTTGGTAAATATTAATCAAATTAAACAGATTGGCTCTTATAGTAGTACTTATGAACTTATTTTAATGTCTGGTGATAAAGTTCCTTTAAGCCGCAACTCTGAAAAGCAACTAAGAGATATGCTGAGCGAACGACAAAAGTAAACTTCCTTCCATGCTATGACACATGATTCAAAAACGACCAACAATGTGGTCGTTTTTTCGTTTCTGTAAGTTTTTTTTGAGAAACTACAACCATTCGTACTCATATTTCGACCGTTCGTACTCATCCTATTGTAATAGCAAAGTTAAGTTGATAGAGTTGCAAATATATACACATTATGGAAGGAGGTGGAAATGAGCAACCCGTTACAAATTAAATTCTTGAGCATTGTCTCAGGATTTCTTATATTAGTTGCCTCTGGTGGTGCCAGCCCGGCTTGCTGGTTTAACTGGTACCAGCTTAAATTACCGGAATAGTGGTTTATTTGCTATTGACAAAAGTTATCCAAAATAATTCCCAAATTAGTTTGAGAAAATAGAAATTTTTTTGGCGGGCCAGTGAATCACAAATAAGCAGAAGGAAAAATTGTTATTTTACCCCGCGAATTATATCTAATATTAAAATTAAAAGGAGTTTGATTTATGAGGAAAAAATTATGTATGATTGGTTTAACTTGTCTATTAATGATTGGTTTTTGTTTTTATCATACAGATCAATTGTTAGCTCTTGATATGGGTCTTGAAAGACATAACATGACTCCATATGAAATGCAATTAACTGATAATCTAATAGACCAAGGTTCAGGTCAAAAGGATGATAATGTTGAATTGCAAAAAAATATTAAATTGGGCAAGCAACAAGCAGAAGCTGCAGAAAAAACCTTTATTGAAACGGCTATTAGAGATACAATAAATGGAACTACCGAAGAAATGCCAAGATCAACCTTACGCTCCTCATGGTTTTTGACCGGCTTGAGCACATATCAATCTTGTGGTGGCTCCGGACTTGGAACCAGTAACAGTTATTGGACATCGGGTTTAAGAAATAGGAACGGTTCACTTGTAGGACTATATGGTTATAGGTGGGCTAAGGGTTGGGGAACCACTTCGTTCACAGCCCCGAGTACTGGCAACTATTCTGTAACAGCCAACTATAGGATAACTGGCAATATATGGGGAGGAAATTTGAAGGCAAAAGTCAAATTTATCGATGTTAATGATAATCGCACTAAAGAAGCAACCTATTTGGATTTGAATTCTGGATATTATGATAACGTGCTTCAAGAACAAACCTGCGATTTTTCTTTGGACGGAGGTCATAGCTATACTGTAGTATTTGAAATAGCAACAGAGGCAACTGCGGTAATGGGTCAAGAAATGGCAGATTTTTTAAATACGGAGCTTGATGGAACACAACGAAATGTTGATTTTGAATGGTTAGAAATAACTAACTAAGGGGATATTGAGTGTTATCTTATGATGTAATTCTAATAATTGTCGCTGCTATAAGTATAATCTACTATTATCATTTAGCTTCTTCCTCAAAAAATAATTTTCAAATGGTAATTCAATTATTCTTGATTGGTATTATCCTTTGGATTAGTCCGAATCTTAGCAATTATTTTAATTACGCGCCCTTGAAAATTGCTGGTTTCATCTTGTTCGTCTGTGGTATAAGCATTTTGACAGTAGAGAGTTTCTTTCACGGGCTACGTGGCAAGAAGTAGGTTGAAATAATAAATGCAGGATTGGAGACCGGTTTAGGCCGGTTTCCGATTCTGTATGAGTGTCAAGGGGACGCGGTCTTTGCAAGTACCAGAGTGTCAAGGGGACGGGGTTATTGACAACACTCCTAATCTAAGGTAAGTTAGTTTAGGGGTGTTTTTTATGCCAAGAAAAGCAAGAAAGAAAAGTGAAAGCGGAATATATCACATAATGATGAGAGGAATAAACCGGCAAACAATTTTTGAAGATGAAGAAGATTATGAAAAATTCATTGAAACCATACAGAAATATAAAGAAAAGTGCGGCTATGAAATCTTTGCATATTGCTTGATGAGCAATCATGTGCATCTCTTATTAATAATTGGATTAGAGCCACTGGAGCAAGTTATGCGCAGGATATGTGGAAGTTATGTTTATTGGTATAATTGGAAATACCAACGAATAGGTAATCTATTTCAAGACAGATTTAAAAGTGAAGCAGTGGAAGACGATACATATTTTCTAATTGTTCAAAGATATATTCATCAGAACCCACTGAAAGCCGGATTAGTAAAAAAGATCGCGCAATATAAATGGAGCAGTTTCAATGAATATGTCACTAAATCCAAAGTGATTGATGTAAGCCTATTACTTAAAATGTTCGACGATGACAGAGGAAAAGCCATACAAAGCTTTATTGAATATAACAACGAAGTCAACGATTACATATGCTTGGATATGGAAGAAAAACGTCAGATAGTTGATGAAGAGGCAAGAAAGATAATCAAAGAAGTATGTAAAGTGCAAAATACAGGTGATCTACAGAATCTAGAGATAGCAACCAGGAATAGTTATTTGAAAGAGTTAAAAGAGCAGCATGAGTTATCAGTCAGACAGATCGAGAGGCTGACAGGAATAAATCGGGGGGTTGTTTTGAAAGCCTAAAAATGGGTGTCAACAACCCCGTCCCCTTGGCATCGATAATTATAATGAGGCTACGTTAAGAGCAACCGTCTCGATTAATATGCGCACTTGAGGAACAAGCGAGAGATGTCTTAGATAAGGCATCTCTCACACCAATTTCATTTTGTTTTATTATATTGAAGGGGATATCATTTTATGGACCTTAAAACAATAACTTGGCTTGTTCGATTATTAGGCCTGATTATTGGGGTATGGGTTTTGGTAAGTTCCGTTATTACACTTATTCGGCCTAATATAGAAATCAGGTTTGTGGGGACTGGTTTTATGACTTGCGTTGTTCTTGTCATTATTCATGAAAACCTTGTTAAGAAAGTCAATAAGTAGATACGGAGCAATCACGCATTACAGGAATGCTTGATTGTCCTTCTGTTGTCAAAGTTGTCTAGGGATTAAATCTGTAGCCGGTTCCCCAGATGGTCTCAATATACTCGGGATTTGAGGGGTCTTTTTCAATCTTCTTGCGCAGTTTTTGGATGTGGACCGCCACGGTGGCCGTTTCTCCGGCATAATCATCTTCCCAAATGGTGGTGAAGATATGCTCCTTGGTGAAAACGGTGTTGGGATTAGTGGCGAAAAAGAGTAACAGCTCATATTCCTTAGTAGTAAACTGAACCTGTTTGCCATTCACAAACACCTTATGAGATGCAGTGTTTATCTCCAAGCCGCGGTGAGTAATTATCTCGGGCGTGGTGTTCTTGCCCCGCAGGCGCTCATATCTGGTGATATGTGATTTTATGCGGGCCATAAGTTCGGCCGGACTGAACGGTTTGGTCAGGTAATCATCGGCGCCGAATTCCAAGCCCCTTATTTTATCGATATCCTCATTCCTAGCTGAGACTACCATAATCGGTATTTCTAATCTCTTCCTTACTTCTTTAATGATTTCGAATCCGTCCTTTTGCGGCAGCATTAAGTCAACTATTAAAATATCATAGATCCCGGAAACTGCCTTTTTCAATCCGGAAGCCCCATCGCAGGCTATATCAACGCTATACCCGTTTAGCTGCAGGTAATCACGCTCCAGTTCGGCAATATTAACATCATCCTCAATAATTAGAACGCTTTTCATAATTAAACCCCATTCTCTGCCGTGCTATAAATAGGAAAACATATCGTAAAACACGAACCGGTCTCGGTCGAACTGGACACTAATATCTTACCCCCCTGAGCTTCTATCAGCTCCCGGGCGATGGCTAACCCCAGACCGGTACTCATCAAGTCTTTGGATCGTTCATTGTCGATTCGATAAAAACGATCAAAAATGTAGGGGAGTTTTTCCGGTGCGATACCCAGGCCATTGTCGGTGATTGCCAGGCAGGCGGTGTCATCCTGCCGGTATAATTCCACGCCTATTTTCAAACCAGTTTCGGGACCATATTTAACCGCATTACCTAGAATATTCTTAATGGCCTGGTGCACTCTTTTACCATCAATTCTAACTGCCGGGTCCTGATCTATTTTATCCTGATAGAGAAACTCGGCATCTATTTCCTCAAGTTCAAACCTTAGTTCATCCATTAAATCACCCATGAACGCCCGGACATTTATCACTTCGTAGTTGAAATCTACCTTATCAATATCAAGCTTCGAAAACAAGAATAAATCATCAATCAACTTATTCATGTAGTTGGTGTTATTGTATATGGTCTTAAGATATGGATTTATTTTATCAGGTTGAACCAGGTCATTATCCATTATCATTTCAATATATCCCTGGATCGAGGTTATCGGGGTTTTCAAGTCATGCGAAATGTTGGCGATCAGATTCTTCCTATTCTCTTCATACTCCAGGTTGCTTTTCTCGCTCTCACGCAGTTTAGCGGCCATTTCATTAAAGGATCTTATCAGTTGACCAAACTCATTCTGACAACAGGTATCTATGCTCACATCGTAATTGCCTCTGGCAATCTCTATGAACCCATTTTGCAGTTTATCTATGGGGGTTAATACCCTTTTCTCCACACGTCCTAAAAAGAAGAGCTGTACAATCTCTTTAAATACGATTAAACCAGCGATGGTAATGCCGATAGCTTTAAGGCCAGCCCAGCGAAACAACAGGTATACAATTAGAACGTTGATTACCAGAAACAGTGGACGTAAGAATCTAAAGGATCTGTGTAGGCGGTGGAATTCTTTGAAATGATGCCTATACTCCATTTCGGACGCACAGCATTGACTTTCGTCCACATCTATATGTCTGTTCCTCATTAACTGCACCTGCTATCATTTTTTCTTATACTAATATAACCTATTTTAACCTGTCATTTAATATATACCAGAATGCATCGCAGCAGAAAACTATAGTGATAATAGTTTATGTAAAAGGGCGTAAAATGCTTAATACTATTCTACGCCCTATATTTTAGATGAAAAGGCTAACTATCTTTCTTTTTACCACTTCAGGTTTAATTCGGCCTTGAAGCTCATTTCATGAAACTGATCATCTTTATCCTTGGCTGTTCCCGATGCAGTGATAACCAATTTTTCAATGGCTTTGTCTGCGTTAAGCAGCACGTTCAGATCAATTACCGGTTTCTCTATTGATATTATGTCCTTCATGCCAGCGCAGCATTGCGGCCCAGGGGAACCTTCAGGGGACCCGTGATGTTGGAATCTGCCATGTATATGCTGCATCAACTCTAACGGTATCTCATCGATTTTCAGGGATAAGGCCGCCGCATTATTCTCCAGTTCATTAATCTCAAGCTTATCAATCAACCGTAATACATAGCCCAAGGCAGCTAATTTTCCCTTTACACCGCAGCAGCTGGTATCTGCCTCTTCGCCGCAGCAATCTGACGTTTCACAGCAGCCATGGGAATGGAAATGCCGTCTTAGATGTTTATGATGACGGTGATGTGCTCCTCCACAGCAATTCTGCAGATTAAATTCACTGGTGCTTTCGTGTTTTAATTGTTTGCCGTCACAATCGAGAGAGGTATTAAGTTTTACTTTAACCTGGCCGGTAACTAAGTTCTTTTCGAATTCATTTCTCAGTGCAAAACAATCGGTCTGATCCTTTTTAGCTGCGACCTCGAGAGTACCGATGAAAACCTCCTTGTCTTTCATGGCTTTGGCTACATCATACAAAAGCTTAATTTTATTCAATACCATAACCTCCTTTTTTCAATTACAAGGTTAGTATACTGATACACGATAAACTCCCCTTAAACAGGGTTTAAAAGTTTTATAAACATTTTTAAAATTTTTCACAAATACCATTTCCGAAAAAACAACGATCGCTGGTAATGAAGATTTTGCTCTAGTGCATACAAAAGCGCATAAATCACTTTCCTACTTAAAATATCCATAAATAATCTTGACACAAGTATCTTTTAGATATATATCTAATATATATAAATGGATAAAGGTGGTTAGACAATGCCTAGATTGAGCAAAACCAGATATGCCGTCCTGGGAGCCTTAAGCGTAAGACCTGGATCAGGTTATGATATCAAGAAATTCTGTGATAATACCCTTTCTTTTTTCTGGGCCGAAAACTACGGCCAGATCTACCCCGTTCTCAAACAGTTGGAAGAAGAAAATTTGGTAAGTAAAGAGACTGAAATAGCAGAAGGAAGACCAGCACGTAATGTCTACCACATTACCGATGAAGGGAGGGCCGAACTGAATGATTGGCTGCTGCTTCCCGTAGAACCGGAAACCCATCGCATGGAATTGATACTCAAACTAGTATTAGCTGCTGACATTCCCGCCAGTAATCTAATCGCCAAACTGGCCGAGAAAAAAGCTAATGAAGAGAAAACGCGGCAATATCTCGAAGAGGCTGAGGGGCGCCTAAAGGATGGCCCCCAGGATCGTCCAGGACTGCATCTGTGGTTGGCAGGTATCAGTATGGGAAAATATCTTTCTAAGGCCACCATAGATTGGTGCGAAGAAACTATGGCTATGCTGCAGCACCATGTTCATGATAACAAGAGTACGAAGTAGTTCTTAGTGATGCCTAAAAACGGACTTAATAGGTTCTGAGGGAGCAATCTCTATAGAGAAACTTAAATGTGGAGGTTTAGTAAATGAAAATACTAGCTGTAAATGGCAGTCCCAGAGGGGCAAAGGGTAATACCGAACAACTGCTGCAGAAATTTTTACAAGGGGCTCAAGCGGCGGGCGCTGAAGCGGAAACGATTTACCTAAAGGATAAGAAGATAAATCATTGCCGGGGATGCTATTCCTGTTGGGGAAAGACACCCGGTGTCTGCGTGCACAAAGATGATATGCCGGAGCTCTTGGAGAAACTAAGAAACGCCGACGTTATAGTATATGCCACACCGCTTTATGTTTACACGGTTTCTGGATTAATGAAGGATTTTATGGATAGGAGGCTGCCCCTGGCTCTTCCGCAAATAATTAAGTATGGTGACCGTTATGCTCATCCCCGGCGTTATGAAGAGACCAAGCATAAGACAGTTTTGATCTCCAATTGTGGTTTTCCGGGTCGGCAATACTTTTCGGGAATGATGGAATCCTTCCGCATATTCTGCTCCAGTCCCCACAACGAACTGGCTGGTGCCATACTTTGTTCAGCCGGACCCTTGTTGACCATGCCGCCGGCTCGGGAAATGATCCAGTGGTATCTTGATGCCTGCGAGAAAGCAGGTCAGGAAATAGCCCTGCAAGGCAGAATTTCGCCTGTAACCCAAGCAATTCTAGACCAGGAACTGATCACTGACGTTGATCAGTACATGAATGCTGCCAACAGCTACTGGGGACAGGTTCTTTCCGGCCAACTGGAATTTGAACCAGAGGCTTAACCGGATCATCCATGCCAGGATTTTACGCATGCTTGCATTGGAGACCCGAGACTTGAATCGAATATCCAAATTTTCCATCATCAATTGCAAACAAGACCTCATCCGTAATTGTGATTTATCTCCGATGGTTTGCCCGAATGTCAACTGATATAATGGTGAAAATGTCTGGAGGAGATGAAGCAATGAACAGAACCAAGCTCAAAGAAGCCGAAGCAAGATTCTTTAGGAATTATCCTGGTGGTTTCTCTAATCCTTTGATGCTCGAAATTGCAAAGAAACACAAAGTAGAGAAAATGAATAAATTGGCGCAGGAGAGCTTGGCAATTGAGCAATTTGAAAATCCCATTAAAATGTTGATGCTATGTGCAAAATCGTCAGCCAATCTTCTATGGTTTCGCTTTTTGAAAAGCCTAAATTCAGAGATTTAGTTAAGGCTATGAGCGTCAGTGAAAAGGAGCGTTTATCTCTGGGATTGAAGGAATTCTTGCATGGTAATCAAGGGTTTGGCTTTGACCTGATGTCCGATCTGCTCCATGAATATAAGTTGGCTAAATGGACGTTGTTAACAATCTGTCCCGTCTATTACCGGCCGAGTGTAGAGGTTTTCATAAAACCTACTACTGCCAAAGGGGTAATTGAGTACTTTGAGTTGGAAGGACTCCAATATAGCCCCAATCCGACCTATGAATTTTATCGGGCTTATCGCGAACAAATTAACCAGATGAAAGCTGAAGTGGATGCTTCATTGCAGCATGATAATGCAGCTTTCTGCGGTTTCCTTATGCTGTCAATGTAGAATATTGCGTGGGACAAGGGACCCGTCCCCCTGTCCCCGTTATGGGACAGGGGGACGGGTCCCTTGTCCCAGATATTCAGTGAAGAGGTGTTTATCCGTGGAAAACCAACCTGGTCAGCCTTTACCAGACTATATTCAACCAGGCTTGAAAACTCTATTTGTGGGGTTTAATCCCAGTATCCGTTCGGGGGAGGTGGGTCATCACTTTGCCAGTCCCAACAACCGTTTCTGGAAGATTCTGCACGAAGCCGGGTTAACCCCGCGAAAATATAGGCCGACAGAAGACGCAACCCTTTTAGAGCTGGGTTATGGACTCACCAACATTGTGGCGCGCCCCACTCGTGCAGCCACCGATGTAGAGGCTGCAGAATATGCACAGGGCACGAAGTTACTGATACAAAAAGTAGAACTTAATCTTCCCAGGGTGGTCTGTTTTGTGGGGAAAGGAGTATATCAGATATATGCCCACCAAAGGCAAGCCGATTGGGGATTTCAGACCAGAGAGACTGTGCCGGGAGTAGTGGACTTTATTGCTCCCTCCAGCAGTGGCTTGGTACGCATGAACATGGCGGAGATAGTGGCCATATATGGCTTTCTAAGTATGTATTTGCGGGATTCCCGCCGTTGATAATCAATTAGACCGTTATACTTTTAGGCTTTGTATTTATTGAATGGTTTTACAACCTTCTTAGAAGGTCTGTATATACAAATTATGCAAGGAAACTACCAGTATCTACTAACATTAATGCAATTTCGATGAATTGCGGAGAAGAAATCTTAGATGGGATATTGGAACAAGGTGAGAAATGGTATAATTTTTCATGAAGTTATTAGGAGTTTTGAAAATAATGTAGGTAGAGGAGAACCGGTGGAAACTAACATCACAAAATCAAAACATATAATAAACACATTAAAAAACGGGGTTATACCGAATATAAGCCTTGAATTGTTGTGTACCGGAAGGGAACGGGAAATAGAAGAATTTAAAAGATGCCTTGATGATATATCTGCAGGAAATGGTGTTGTAAAATTCGTGTCTGGTGAGTACGGTTCCGGCAAATCCTTTATGCTTGAACTCTTAAGTCAATTAGCAGTACGAAGTGGCTTTCTTGTAGCTAAAATCGTTATAAATAAAGGCTTTACTTTAAATAACTTTGAGAACTTTTATTATAATGTTATGCATAACCTATCACTACACGAGATCAATTCTTTGGGTACTGAATTTGAAGAGATATTCGATATATGGGTTAGCAAACTTCAAAACTATACTGACAAGGAAATGGCATCAGATGAAATACGAAACGTAATAAGTACTCTTAACAATTACAATAGCTCCTTTGCCAGAGCATTTTTAGTATATATCAAGGCCAAAACCAGTAGGGACAGTGAGCTTTCAAATGCTGCTGCTTCCTGGATCAAGGGCGAAAAAAACATACCTGCAAACTTGAAGGCTCGTTTTGATGTCAAGGGAGATATTGACAGGCAGAACTCAATAGACTTTTTTAAATCATTTATTAGCCTTGTAAACCTGCTTGGATATAAGGGAACTGTTATTGTTATTGATGAACTTGAGCTATTAATGAAATTAAGGTCCGATCTGAGAAACAATGCATACGAAAACCTCAGATACCTAATTGACAGCTGTGGGTCAGGAGAATTTAATAAATGTATGTTTGTTTTTGCAGGGACTAATGAATTTTTTGAGGATAAAGAAAAAGGTATTAAGACATATGCAGCTCTATATCAAAGGCTTGGAAATAGGTTAACTATAAACGATTCATTTTTTTTAAATGTAAGAAAACCCATCTTGAATCTAAAAAAGCTTAGTTTTGAGGATATCCAGGCTTTGACCGACAAGATAGTGATGTACCACAGGGAAGCTTTTAACTGGATTCCCAAATTAAGCAACGAAGCAATCAGAAACTGGACGCTGCTGGATTTAAAAAAATCTGGAAACCCAATAATGCCTGTAAATACCAGGATTTATATCACAAAGCTCATAGAGATTTTGGATATTATAGAGCAAAATCCCGACAGCAAACTGTACTGCAGTGAGCTTCGTCTGGTCAAGAAAAACGGCGTAGACATATTTGTGAATTCAGCGAGAAGCAGTTATGAAACCCCAAATTATCCCGGATAATTTGCAAACTGGTCATAGAATTTCTGATATGGACGGTTCTCTTGTGATTCCATCCGTCATCATTCCTTAAAAGAAGGCGGAAATATAATGCCAAGTCAACCTCCCAGCTCCGACTCAACCCTAAAAGAACGTCGGAAATCGGCGCTGGTCAGGCATAATTTCATTACGGAATAATTGACAATCTGGAGCTCCGGGCAACCGGAGCTTTTAATATTGTTAAGTAAAACTGCTAGACTAAAAACGACTATAATTCAATGGAACAAATGACGATATATACTAATAATTCCATATATAAGCCAGTTAGTATTATCAAGCATCTATTGCTGTCGAGGATAATTCTACCTTGCCTGCGAAATTTGGGCCCTAATAAAACACATGATTACCGTAAGAGGAGGATGCAGCAAGTTTGGATAGCAATTCAAAAAATCATCCAACGACCCCAATCCAGGATTTAGATATTAATGGGGCAGAAGGTCAGGAAAATCAGGCACAAAGATTAAAAGGATCGGAAGAGCATTACCGAGCTTTGATTGATAATGCATTGGATGCGATGTACATTACCGACCTTAACTATACCATTCTGGAGGCCAATAAAGCGGCTTGTGAACAAGGGGGGGATACCTATCAGGAGTTGATTGGGATTAACGCTCTGGAAAAAATCGTTCACTCAGAATGGATTCTTAATAGCCAGGAGCAGATTAAGCGCTTGCAGGAATCCGGCAGTGTGAAATATGAGAGTCTCCATGTAAACAAGGATGGCAGTTTGATGGAGGTTGAAGTACTCTCGCAGTTAGTCGAATATAATAATCAGCCTGCTGTTATGGTTTCTAATCGGGACATATCAGCCCGCAAGCGGACGGAAGAAGCGTTGAAATCCAGTGAGTTATTATACCGCATTATTTTTGAAAACTCGCCTTTAGGCATAATCTATTTGAATCAGCAAGCCAAGGTAATCAGCGCTAACCATCGCTTGGCAAAGCAGTTGGGGGCGCATTTAGAAATGCTAATAGGGCAAATAATGCCGTTAAATCATGGTAATGAGATTACCCTCAAGGAATTATTCTATAAGGCAGTGGATGGTGAGGAGGCCATATTTGAGGGAGACTTTTATCCAGTGCCGGGTGGTGATCTTATGTCACTGAAAATCCTGTTCAGCCCGGTGAAAAAGGACGTAGGAGCTTGCGATGTCATTTGCATGGTAGAGGATATTACTGAGATTAAACGCCGTGAACGGGAACTGCGGCAACTCTACACCGCTTTTGAGCAAAGCCCGTTCACGGTTGTCATAACCGACCGGCAAGGTATAATTCAATATACCAATCAGGAATTCGAACAAGTAACTGGTTATAGCCTGGCAGAAGCCATAGGTCAAAATCCCCGCATATTAAATGCTGGCACCTTACACCGGAAACACTACCAGGACCTCTGGGCTACCATTCTGGATCGCAGGATATGGAAAGGTGAGTTGCATAACCGCAGAAAGAACGGAGAATTGTTCTGGGAGCGCGCTGCCATTGCCCCAGTGCTTGATGAACATGAAAAAATAATTAACTTTGTCGCCGTTAAAGAGGAGATAACTAGAGAAAAACTCATGGAACAGGTGAATGAGTTTGTAAGAACGATTGCCGTTAGTCTGGACACGCAAAAAAGTCTCCTGCATGCCTGCATGGAGAAAATTATACAGCTATTAGGGGGAAACATTGGAATTAACGTCAGTTTAAAGGGGGCGAAAACTGGTGTTATCGCCTGGGCCAGCACAACTCCAGAGATGAAATCCCTCCAAGAAATATTCGATCTCAATTCTATAATGAGCAATGAAAATTGCTGGAAGCCTTGTATAGAGGAAAGCCGGGCAGTCATTATCAATAATTATGGTGAAGTATATCAGACCAAGCTCCGTGAAGGAAATGAATCGATTGAGAAGATGATGATCGTGCCAGTTATTGAGGCATCGGGAGAAGTTGAAAACCTGGTGATTTTAGCTGGTAAAAGCACTAATTATAACAATTTGGATGCTGAAGTTGCCATTTATTTTAGCAAAAACGTAAGGGCTACGCTAAAGCACCGGCAAACAGAAAAAGACCTGGAGGAAAGCCAGACCAGAATGGGTATCATATTTGAGGCTATGCAGACTGGCATCGTGCTCATCGATCCACGCACCAAGAACATAATTGAAACCAACCAGACCACCCTGAATATGTTCGGGGGGAGCATGGAGGACCTGATAGGAAAACCCTGTCACCAGCTGCTTTGTCCGGCAGAGTGGAATAATTGCCCGGTATTGGATCTGCAGCAAGATATTGATAACGCGGAGAGCATTATGATATGTAAAGACGGAAGCAGGAGGCCTATTTTAAAAACCGTTACCAGGGTTTGCATCGCAGGGCAGGAGTACTTGCTGGAGAGTTTTGTGGATATCAGCGAGCGTAAAGTAATGGAGGAGGATCTGCGTCAAGCAAAAGAAGCGTCTGAAGCTGCCAACCAGGCTAAGAGTATGTTCCTGGCCAATATGAGCCATGAAATACGTACTCCGATGAACGCTATTCTGGGATATGCTCAGTTGATGAAGAGAGATGCATCTCTGCTTCCCGAACAAAGAAGGAATCTAGACATTATTGGCAGAAGCGGCAATCATCTTCTGGACATTATCAACGATATTCTGGAAATGTCCAAGATCGAGGCTGGTCATATCACTCTAAATAAAGAAATCGTTAATTTTGCGGAGATGCTCAGTGATATCGAAAGTATGTTCCGCCTGCGTTGTGAAGAAAAGGGACTTGTCCTTTTGTTTGAAGGATGCACACCGCTCTCCCAGATTCTGAATATGGATCAGGGGAAAGTACGTCAGGTGCTGGTCAATCTACTGGGGAATGCCATCAAGTTTACCGGGGAGGGCGGCATTGCGCTGCGAGTTAGTCAGAGCTTTGAATCGTTGCCCAGTGAAGGGGGTTCAGACCAAACTGTCGGCGCCGAGCAAGTGCGTATTACCATCGAAGTGGAGGATAGTGGCTGCGGTATATCACCGGAAGGATTCAGCCGGGTTTTCGAATCCTTTGAACAGGTGGGAAGCAAAAACAATCACGAGGGGGGAACAGGTCTGGGCCTGGCTATTAGCCGGAAATATGCTCAGATTTTGGAAGGAGATCTGCGGCTGGTGCGGAGCGAGTTGAACAAGGGAAGCTTGTTCCAATTTACTTTTATGGCTGAAATAGGCGATGAACAGATGATTGATAACCGGCAGCTAGCAGCCAGAACTGTAAAGGGGATAGCAGGAGACAAACGGGAGTGGCGAGTGCTGGTAGTCGATGACCGGGAGACCAACCGCGAACTTCTACTGCAAATGTTGGAAGGAATAGGCTTTAAAGTCCGCCAGGCTGAGGATGGTGTGGAAGCAATCAAGCATTTTGAAGCCTGGCAGCCGGATGTAATCCTCATGGATTTAATGATGCCAGTAATGGATGGATACCAGGCCACCAACAAAATCAAATCCATGCCAAGAGGTGACATAACTCCGGTTATTGCAGTTTCTGCCAGTGTTATGGAGGAAAATGATACCAAGGCCATTAAATGCGGAGCTGATCTATTTTTGCGCAAACCTTTTCGTGAAGAGGAGTTGCTGGAATATATCCGCCTCTTAACTGGCATAGAGTACCTCTACACCAAGGAACCCGAGGAGGAAGAAGAGACCGCTATAGTAGTCATCAACCGGGCCCAAAACCCATGGAATGCAGACAGCCTGAATAGCATAAAAACGGCGGTTGAAAGCGGGGATATGCACTTACTGCAGGATATTCTAAACAGGAAAATGCCGGAGGATCCTTTAACAGTGCAAAAACTAAAAGCACTGGCGGAGAATTATGACTATATTAATCTAAGTAATTGGCTAAATCTAATGTTGACCGAAAGCGACAATTAAAAAAGGTAATACTGAAAATAATTTGCGGATGACAATATTGCCATATTCTCAAAGAGCGGAGGTTATGGGCTTGGATCGAAATCGAGTTGAAAAAGCTAGGATAATGATAGTGGACGATACTCCAGCCAATCTTAAACTTCTTGATCAAATACTGCGAGATGCGGATTACCGGGTATTTGCCTTTCCCCGGGCTGAAATGGCGCTGCGAGCCGCTCGTCAAAACCCGCCTGATTTGATTTTGCTGGATATTAATATGCCGCAGATGAATGGTTATGAAGCCTGTGAAATTTTAAAAAAGGATCCTGAGCTCTGTGACATACCAGTTATGTTTATTAGCGCACTGAATGATGCCATGGATAAAGTACGCGCTTTTCAAGTCGGGGCTGTCGATTATATCAACAAACCCTTTCAGATAGAAGAGGTTCTAGCCCGTGTCGAAACCCATTTGAAAATGCGTCAAATGCATATGGAAATGGAGAAGTATAATCATCATTTGGAAGAACAGGTGGCTGAGCAGGTAAAAGAGATCGCCGAATCGCAACTTGCTACAATCATTGCTCTAGCCAAACTGGCAGAATCGCGTGACGATACCACAGGGCAGCACCTGGAAAGGGTACAGGCCATGTCCAAGGCATTGACTGATCGGATGCAGATGGATGGATTGTATGCTGAGCTGACCGACAGCTGTTATGCCCAAAACCTATACTTTGCCTGTTCACTTCATGATATTGGCAAAGTAGGAATTCCCGACCGGGTGCTGCTCAAGCCGAGCAGGTTGACCATCGAGGAATCCGAGCTGATGAAAAGCCATACCCTCCTGGGAGCGGAAACCCTGCAAAGCGTATACGAAAAATACCCCAGCAATCAGTTGATCAAAATGGCCATAGCTATAGCTCGCTGGCATCATGAACGATGGGACGGTTCAGGTTATCCGGATGGTTTGGCCGGGAAAGCCATTCCCCTTTCCGCTCGCATCATGAGTGTGGTGGATGTCTATGATGCGTTGCGCAGCAAGCGACCCTATAAAGAAGGAATTAATCACCAGAAAACACTGGACATCATGTTAGCAAGCAGTGGTCAGCAATTTGATCCTACTATACTTTCAGCCTTTATGCATGTTGAGCAGGAATTAGAAAGAATCTTTAATCATTATTCTGGAAAAGTTTAGGAATGTTTGATGAAGTTGAAACAAGAGAACATTTCTTCAGTTGTTTCCATTATGGAGATTTATAGATCTCTCGGTGTGTGTTTGCGGGAGTCCCACCGTTGATTTATTACCACCTGGTATAACCAGATCATTCCTGGTTTCGTTGCGAAAACCAGAGGCTATTTCCTAATGCACAGCCTCCGGTTTTTAATCAGCTTATCCTTTCGCAGGATTTTTACTGCGTTTTTTATTTTTACTATTTATATCATCAGGTTTGTCAATTTTTTCATCATACTCGCGGTTTACCATTTGTAACTCTTTAGCAAGAGCTTTTTCATCTGGGTTGGTTCTATCATTCATATTTACACCTCCCTTCAATATTTCATTAGTATTTTGTTTTATAAATGAATTTATATACCATTCAGCCGAATTATCTGGTCTAAATGCAGGAGGGACGGGGTATGATGTACGGCGATAATCATCGCAGTAGGGGTAGCTTGGGATAATGAAAAACATATGGTGCCAGACCATTTTCGACAATATTTACAAAAGTAAAGGGCTATTGTTATAAGAAAGGATAGATGCAACCGAAGGAGGTGCCTCGGATGAAGGATGAAG